>Ga0209556_1000308_pt1 | contig 33522 bp, 22 predicted proteins | sample SaaInlV_150m_DNA_5_FD_184652 | JGI IMG/M metagenome (GOLD analysis project Ga0209556, IMG submission 184652) | Marine microbial communities from expanding oxygen minimum zones in the Saanich Inlet - SI037_S3LV_150m_DNA (SPAdes) (version 2) | ecosystem: Environmental > Aquatic > Marine >...
TTGTAACGCTTAAATGGCCACGTTCGTGCCAACTGTCTGCTATTCATGTCATCCATTGTTGCCCCTCGTTTCTGCTACAAGTCCTTCAGCCAGCTCCAATACATCCACCGGCCAGAAGCATTCCGGGCGTGGGTGTCGCACTCGCGGATGTCCGGCCTCTGGGCGGCAGTTCTGCAGGGAGTCGAGCCACTGGGCCGGAATAGCCTCCCGACCGCACACAGCGCCTAACAGTGCCCCACAAATGGCCGCGTTGGTATCGGTGTCACCTCCGCGCATAATGGTATCGACAACACCGGCCTCAAGGCTCGGCGCATGGAGCAGCTGATGCAGGGCATTCTGAAAAGCGATCAACACCCAGCCCTGTTGGTGGACATAGTCCGCTGGCTGCTCATTGGCAGCCTTGTCGATGGTATCCAGTAAAGCGGATTCAACGGGCATGTCTGCTGCCCACTGCCGGATGTGCTGGTAAAGCTCTTTGCCGTCGCAGCCGGATTGAATGGCGTGGGCAATTCCCATGGCAAACAGCGCATTCGCCTGCTGGCAAATCAGGTTGGGATGTGTGAGTGCCGCATCCTGCATGGCCCATTTGGCCACCTGATTTAGCTCAAATCCGGCACCAAAGATACCGAGCGGGCTGATCCGCATCATCGCTCCATTGGCCTGACTGTCCGGGTTGGGGGTCCCACGCAGACCGGCCGAAACGGTCATGCCGCAATCAAACGGATCGGAACTCAGCCAGTATTGATATTCCTTCCGTGCTGCCTTCGGATCATACGAACCGGTTTTCACCAGCATCCGGGCAAGGAGCAGAGCCATCTCGGAATCATCCGTCGGCTGACCGGCAATGGTATTCCATGTACCGCCATCCGCCAGCTCCCGTACACCATCAGGGTAGCTGCTCAGGATCTCATCCGGGGACTGAAACTCAACCAGACTTCCCAGTGCATCACCGGCGAGATGGCCAAGAAGGCACCCCTGGGCTCTGGATTGTTTGTCTATGCCCATGCGGCAACCTTCTCCTTGGTTAGAATCTTTGACTGAATAGTATCCATAAACATACGACACTGTTCGCTCATGAGCCTGTTAAAATCAAGAGATGTATTATCAGGGATTTTCAGGAAAAGGACATGGAACGGAATATCTTGGCCCTGCTGCCGGATTACATCTGAAATTAGCCCCCGTGATTTATCCAGATTGAGTGCGCTCCATCTGTCTTCTGATATCGGGTAAACAAAACCACACCCGTTTATCAAGGCTCCATTCCCATACTGGCCTATGTATGTGTGCAGCTGGAAAAGGTCCTCACGCTTGACTCCGAATTGTGGATCAAAGGCTTTATACTTCACATCAAAGACGTAAAGGCCACCATCGCTCTCAAAGACAAGGTCAGGTTCAAGTTTACGCATATAACTCCCGAGAGCTCCGGCTGGGATTTCATAGCGTTGCTCAAACTTGCTGAGCAGACGTACCCCATCTCGTTTGATGAGCTTTCGGATGAAATATTCGAAGAGCATCGATATATCGAAAAAGAATGCGCTCGAATCATGCTGGGAGTCGAAATCAGAACCTTGCTGACCGATGACTTGCTTCGATAAATCTATCAGCACGTTATAGTCGTTGTAGAACGGGTTGGTAAAATGTGGCGTTCTCAATATTTCCTGACGAGATCTTTTCACGCCCTGATTGGCTGTAAGAAATGCATTGTAGACATTCCTTGTGCGCTGGCAGAAAGAGTAATGTTCAACCACCTCATAGGCTTTGATAAAAAGTGAGGTCGCGGGGCTGTCGTAGCTATGTTCACGGTAGGAACACAAATATTTTCCAGAGGTGTTATTCCGGAAATAGTCAACCGCATCGATTGTTCCACGAACGCGGGAAATCCGATCATTCTTTGTTATATAGGTCTTGGGTAAGCCCAGCCGGTAAGCCCGCTTGAATTTGATATTCCAAAGATATGCAAGGAGCCACTCATAACCATCGCTGTGACTTTCACCGCCGATATTTTCCAGTTCAAGAAACCCGTCGGCATCGGCAATGATGTACTGTAGGAAAGCATCACCAAACCGGGAGCTGATTTTCAGGGAATAATCGCCACGTTTAACAAATCCAATCAGATTCCCGGTATTGAGGGTGAAGTTTCTGGAATCAGTGCCGGTTACACTGATAAACCCGCCATCAGTATTGTGTTCGTAATCTTCGTCATTAAAGAGTACGAGGGCATCAGCAATATTATCATTCAATGTTTTTTCGACATCACGAGAAACCGAATTCAAAAAATGCCAAATGGCGGAATCATCGTTATAAGGATATGTCCACTGGCCTTTTGATTTGGTGCTGAGAGTAACCGAATCACGCAAACGCCTATTGGTCAGCATCCCTCGATTGACCGCATAAGACTGGTTATCGACCAGAGTTCCATCCTTTATGATGTCGAATAGCCACACGATTTAAACCCCGAATGCCTTTCCAAATGAACCGATGAGTTCAGCTTCTTTACCGGTACCGCGCAGGTATTCCTGCAGCAACGGCCGAATGCAGTCATCCCAGACCCGCTCTCTTACTTCCGCAACTGTAAGGCTGGTCGCATACTTCAAATTCATCAAATAGGCATGCCCGATTTGATAATCATGACCCAGCAAGGGTTCATTGGCTATCTGGGTGTTAAGCCGTTCAAGGTTGTCCGCAAGAGGAACCCACGTTTTACAGAACTGATTCAGGTGGTATCTCAACAGCCCTGTATCTGGAGTTACTTCTTCCCAGCGGAATCTGCGGCGAAGAGCAAAGTCGAAACTTTCCACGCTACGGTCAATGGTGTTCATCGTTCCGATCAAATAGATGTTTGTTGGAATGAAAAACAGATATCCTTGATCGCTTTGAAGCATGCCGGTGTGTTCGTTATTCAAATTTGCATACTGGGTTTTGACACTGCCTTTGACACCACGATATTCCAGGCAATACATCAGCTCACCAAAAACACGAGACAACTCGGCTCGGTTCACTTCATCGATTATGAAGAAGAATGGTGGCACAGCATCGGATACCAACTTGGATGAGTCTGATATTTCGAAGATATACTGCCAGTGAGCACCTGATAATTTTTCTCTATGGGGGCGAAGCTCATCGATCGTAATTGATTCCCAGTCTCGCTCAAGACCAAGGCTGCAAACATCAATTTCCCACTTCCCGGCATTTCGACAAAATTCTTTAAAAACACCGTTCTGCAATGTCAGCTGGGCTGCTCCATTGCCATCTAAAACGGGACGTAAACCCTCCATGAAATCTTCATAACTGAAAGAAGGGTGAAACTGTACCAGCTCAATCTGGCTTCCATGAGTAAGACTGCTGTTTGAAGCAAATTCCTCCTTCCAGATATCAAATAAGAGAGAGGTCTGCTGGCGAGCTTGGTAAGTTTTCCCGGTTCCGGGAGCCCCGTATTTAACGATCTGTTTTTTCAGGCTGAAAGGATTGGATAGATTCTCATACAGCACCCATACAAACTGGCTTAAATAGAACTCATCAGTTTTCTTGTCCTGAAGCTCATCACTAAACTCATCTTTGATGATCTTCAGTAAGAACAGGTTCTTTGAAAACCAATCCTGATCCTTTTCTGCAGGGTATGTCGGGACAATTCCTTCACGTATAAGCCAGCTGAATACCTGATTGAATTTCCCAGAATCAACTGTTGTGGAAACTTCGAGAGTGCAGGCTGCAGCCACACGGTTGACAAGAACTGGATTGTTGGACTTGCCTTGGGCTGACCATGCGTCCTCAAATTTTCTGAAGGCATCTTTTGTTGGAGTAAGAATGAACTGTTCAAGTGAGGATATGAAGTCCTTATCTTTAATGAATGACAGGAAGTTTTCATTGCTCAAAACAGACTGGCCCCGAGAAGCAATCCCATTGCTCTTCTCATAGAGGAGCTGTTTAAGAAAAGCCTCATCGCTTTGAGATATGCTTTCCCCAGCTTGAATACGTTCACGGATTTGCCCGACCTGACCGTAAAATTCACGATAGGCATCATGCCAGCCTTTGACTTCGTGCTTTCTGTTTTCAATCAGGTATTTGTAAAGGTTTTTCAGTCTGCTTTTCATTTCAGCCCCTTGTCTTCTATATCGTTATCTTTTTCATTGATCGGCAGCTCCTCCAGCTCGAAAAGGTCGTGTGACATGCGGCGGACACCTATGTTGTATTCCATCAGGAGCGTAACCAGCTGCTCGCCGTTCATGAGGCCCACGGGAGTTTTATCCGGCTGATTGGCCTCTTTAATGGCTCCGGTGCTGAAATCGCTGGTGGTGATGATTAGGCCCTGCTCATGCGCACCAAGGCTGCCACGTACCTGTTGAACGGTCGGACTCTGAATATTGCCTTTCCAGCGTTTTGCCTGAACAGCCATTTTAATGCGCACTACATCACTGATCAGCAACGAGCCCCGGACATCAATACCTCCGTCGCCGCCGTACTTGGTCACCTCGATGCTTTCAAAACCCATCTCAGCAAGCAGCTGTCCAACAAGCTCCTCAAATTGCGCCGGACTCAGATCCATCAGCTGGGAAAGCAGCTTCTTCCGAATCTCTCGATTGTGCTTGGATATTTGATACGGCAGGCCGGTGCCCATCCACTTGACGAGGCTGTAATATCCGGGTGACGTACGGACAAACCGACCGGGCTCACCGCTGGCTTTAGTCCGTTTGAGATCTGTCACCAATTGAGCGTTCATAGTCGCTTCCGGAGTTTTACCAGAAGTATTCAGCCATCCCTGATTAAGGGCTTTGTCAGTAATGTCCCGGTAATGCATGGAGTTCCGATTACCAAATTGGTCCAGCACCTTTTCTGCGGCATCCAGAAAGGAATACGTCTCTTTCGAATTAACCGAAGGGCTTGCGTTCTTTGATTCTGGTTCCTTCACATCGCAAATAGCAACAAACTGAACATCCCGAAGGGCGAACGTCTGAGGCGCAACCTTCACAAAGGTCGACTGGTCCCCATGCTTTTTAATATCCGAGTACAGGCGGGCACTGACAGTGGCCTCCGGCGTTTTGCCATCGCTTGACCACAAACCAGCTTCAATAATTCGCTCGGCGATCTCTTTGGTATGGAGGGGCTTTCCAGCGTCCTTCAATATCTGTATGGCTGCGTCTTGAACGTTCATATTATTTGCCTTTATCCAAGTTTACTTCTTTCCTCTCGTGCTATTTCTGCAATTCCGTCAAGCGCCTCGTCATCCAAATCAAGATCCACAAGCTCGTTGCGGAGATCATCCCTTAAGTTCTTTGCTGCAGTTTCAGCGAATTCAAGTATGTAAGCCAAGTCAGTGCTTGAGATGTTGACTGTTGTTTCGATCAGGTTGGCTGACATTTTTTGTACCTTCAGTTTTGTTGTTCCTGTTGCAGAAGGTCCTTCCAACCTTCATAAATCATGACCATTGCCATGGTATCCAATTCGCAATATTTGAGCAGAGCCTTCCGGATCTCCTCACGCTCATATTCCGACATTTCCTCAAACTGCATCCGGGCATAAGCGGTCAGGGCTGCACCACCGTCTCGCAGTTCATCATCATCGCTCAAGATCTGCATGTCCTTGTCTGAAATATCCTGAAACATCTTCGGCAGCATTTTGTATGGGTCGGCAACTTTCCCGTCCTTGAATTTGATCCACTGCCAGTCTTTGAAATTGAGACTCGGGATTCCATCAGTTGCGCCGTAAATTGGATTTGAATATTTATCCTGCAGAAAGGTTGAGCTGTTCAGGATTGCCGGTAGCACCTGCTTGATCGAGTTGGAGCCATTGGTGGCCGGGTCGTAATAGTAGCGCTTAACAATCTCCCACATGTCCACCATGTTGCGCTCGCCGGTCCACTGCTCAACAGAATCCTTAATGGCTTGGGTGATAGACTTGATGAACGCACACAATTCCTCCCGGTCTGTAATTTCCCGCTGATCAGCCTGAAGCTGGCGGTAAATCATGTTGAGAAATGTGTTTTCGTGGTTGGAGTATCGGAAGATGCTGCCGTTGTCATTTTCAAGCTGAGCCTTGAGGGCTCGCACGAAGTCGTAGTTGGGAAATGCTCCCTGTTCCGTATTCAGATATTCACCGGCGTGCTCGACTGTGCCATCTTCGTGAACAATATGATGGGAAAACTGAAACGCGATCCCCTCGTAAGGTCTGCGACCTGCATTAAACGGTATGGCCACCATGGTGGTTTCAAAGTCGATGAAATGGAGCGGAAACACCCAGCTGCTCATCTCGCTCTGCAGGGTTTCCTGATCCAGCCAGATCGAAGTGTCACCGTTCTGGAATTTTTCAATCTGAAGCCACTGGCGTTCGCTGGCAGAGATACCCGGCTTTTTGTCCGGTTTAGGAACCACATCCTCCTCGGTAAGATCGAACATTTTGATGCAGCCCGCTTCAATCAATTTGCCTTTTTTCCTGAAGTTCCAGACATCGAGTACGGTTGGGCTCTTGAAATCTTCGTCCTTCCAGCCCAGATTCGCTTTCCAGCATTCTTTCTTTCCGCTCAGCAAGCCGGACTGCTCCTCGCCATCCTTTGTATAGAACTCGCAGCCGGAGCAGTTGGTTGAAACAGGTGACGGTATTTTGATATCCGAGGCATAGTGTTCTGCAAACAGATCAACCCTCTGTGTAAAGCTCAGGGACTGATCACAGCCTCCATCTGTACCGGCATAGATCTGCTCGCATTCAGTATCAACATTCACCTTGCAGAGAATCGGTGGTGTCAGATCCGCGTCGGTCAGGGTTTCCGATACTGATACCGACTTACGCCCATTGGCATCCTTCACCAACCGAAACTTCTGGTTGAGCCCATCGGTCGGACAGGTCGCAGATTTATCGGCCATCATGAGATGGGCGGAGACGGTATATTGTGGCAGCGCCTGATTGATCACATATTTCTGAAAGGCCACATCGTAGAGGTAAGACTTCCAGCCTGATTTGATTGTCCCGTTTTTATTGGCAAACGGATCTTCCGCTTCGGGATCAAAGGATTTGGCTTTCACCTCATAGAGGTTGAGGCGATTACCGTTTTTAACCAGAATATCCGCACGGATGAATAGTTTGTCGGTCGCTATTGCCGCTTCGTAAATGGTTACCTGATCCAGTTGCAGGAGTCTGTTGGTTTCAGCGAGAGCCTCGTCGTAATCCAGTGTTTTGATATCGTGACCACCGGGGAAGTAACATTTAGCCAGGTCGCCCACCTGAAAGCCGCCATCGGCCAGCGCAAGAAGGAAGCTGTCATCGAGGTTCTGGTTGGCGTATTCGCTTTTCCCTGTATAGAAGAGCTTGGTCGGGCATTCGGTTGCCAGCTTGAATCTGGATTTTGTCAGGTATCTCCTTTTTGCCATCAGTATCTCTCCCTGCTATTCACTTTTAACCACCTTTGTACAGCCCGGGCCGGACAGTGAACTGCGGCCCCCGGATACAGGTATGATGTTTATCTGGGTGCTGATTCGTTCTTTTAGTGCAGATACATGGGAGATGATTCCGATCAGCTTGCCGTCCTGCTGAAGCCCAGACAATGTATCCAGAGAGGTCTCCAGTGCATCTTCATCCAGAGTGCCAAATCCTTCATCAAGAAAGAGGGAATCCACCCGTACTTTCCGGCTGGCCATTTTTGAAAGGCCCAGCGCCAGCGTCAGGCTGACGATAAAGCTTTCACCTCCGGACAGGTTCTTGGTCGACCGGATTTCACCGGCCTGATAATTATCCACGACATTCAGCTCCAAAGGCTGATGTTCATCGCGGATAAGCAAGTAGCGGTCGGTCATTTTTCCCAGCTGCCGGTTGGCATGGGAAACCATCAATTCAAAGGTCAGGCCCTGTGCAAAGTTACGGTACTTTTTCCCGTCAGCTGAACCGATAAGACCATGTAGCTTCTCCCAGCGATGACACTCTTTTTTCTGGGCCTCGATGGCGGTCTGCTTTTCCTTTATCCGTTCTTTGGCAGCCGCATTTTCACTCAGCTTGTGTTTGAGACCGGCAACGGCATCGCGCAATTCTTTCAGCGATTCTTCAAATTCTTTGAACTGCGGCTCCAGTTCGTCAAGCGTCTTGTCCGTGAGCTTTTTGGCGGTCTCCGTGGCCAAACGTGTCTCCCGGTCTTTCTGTTTGGCTTTGAGCTCTGTTCCCGCATCATCGAGCTCCTTGGCCCGGGAGGATAAAGATTCCCGATCTTCCTGTGACAGTCTGGCTTCGAGGAAGGCTTTCTCTTCTGCAAAGCCTGCCGGAATCAGAGCGGCTGAAAAGTCGGTTTCCGCTTTTTTCAATTCAGGCGTTCTTTGCTCAATACGCTTCTTCAGGGAGTCAATATGGGTCTTCGCCTTTGTCAGCTTCTGCTGCAGCTCGGTGTTCAGGTCTCTGGCTTTCTTCTCGGCCTTTTCGGCATCGGCAATGGTTTTGTTCAGTCTGCCTTCTTCATCATGAGGCTTTTTGTCGCCATACAATTGCTTCCGCTCTTCCGTTCCGTCGGCCAGTTCCTTTTTGAGTCGTTCCAGAGTTTCCTGTTTTTCAGTCAGAGCCTTGCTCTGCGTATCAATCACGGCATCCAGGCGCTTCACTTCGCTGTCGATGTCAGCAATCTGTTTTTCGATGGCGGCTTTTTGTTTTACCTGTTCCTGCCATGCCTTCAGCCTTGTTTTGAGGGATTCGAGCAGTGACTCAACCTCTACCTCCGGTATTTCAGTAATGCCAAGTGGCTGGAGTTTCCCGGAAACCGCCAGCTTGATTTCCTCAAAGCCAGTCCGAAGCTTCGTGAGGACATCTTTCAATTCTGTGAGCGTTTTTTCTGCGACCTTCTTGTCATTGGCGGCATCGGTTTCCAGTTTCTCGCTGTCATTCAGTTTTTTACGGGCAGATGTTTCCGCCTGTTCCAGTTTTTTGATGGTGGCTTCCTGTTCGTCTGCCTTGTCGATCAGCTTGGTCAGTGATTCTATCTTTTGCTCGATTTCATCGGGAACCGGAACATTGCCCTCGGCAAAGGGATGCTCGGTCGAGCCACAGAGTGGACAGGGTTTACCATCTTCCAACTTGGCCCGGTGATCTTCAAGCTCCTCGATTTTCTTGATAAAGGCCATCTCACGAAGCAGGGTTTCCTTCTCGGTACGATACTCCCGGAGTAGTTTGTCACCCAGCAATTGGTTCAGAGCATCCTTGCCTTGCTGCAGATTTTTACCGGCGGTGTCCAGTTCCTGTTTTTTGAGCCCACATTGCTTGGAAGCTTCCTCCAATTTCTTTGCAGCATCTGCTACGGCCGTATCGGCTTTTTTGAGATCGGCTTCTTTCTGCGTAGTCTCCTGTTGTTTGGCGAGCAGGTTGCCGAATTGTTCTTCAACACCGGCCAGCCCACTGATCAACCATTCATCCCGCGCATTTTCTTTGAGGTACAGCTCTGCGGCCTCCAGTGTTTTCTCTGCGGCGGTCCGTTTTTCCAGCTCCTTCACCCGAGTTTGCTTGTCAGTCTCAACCTTTGCGGCTTCCTTGGTACAGGCATCAGCGCCTTCTGATACAGCCTTTGTCTGTTCCGCAATCTTTTGATCAAGCGACCGGATTTTCTGGATCAACGGGGCTACCGTTTTCAGCTCCTCTTTGGCTTTGAGGGTGAACTGCTCGGAAGCTTTGAGATTCTCAGCTTGTGTGTTTGCAGATGTTTCAATTTCAGGAAGTGCTGCTTCATCCGTTTTCAAGGACGTCTGATCGTCAGCCTGCTGCTTGCGTAGGGATGTGAGCGTTGCGTAGGTTCCGTCCAGTGACGCGGCCTTGGTGGCCTGTTCAAGTTTGAATCGTTCCGGTTTGAACGCCTCAGTATCGGTCTTCAGCTTGGCGGCTTCATCCGTAAGGCTGAGGATCTCCTTTTTCAGATCTTCTATGGTGGTCAGCCATGTGATGGCTTTCCCGGTTTCGGTTGATTTACCGGCAAACTCAGCCTCCTGTTTCTGCTTGGCCGCAAGGTCCTCTTGAATCTCTTTTTCCTGTTCCGGCTCCAGAATCACAATGCCGGATGTTTCGGCGTTCAGGATGTTCAGTTTTTCCCTTTCATCACGCTGGCGCTCATGAACCCGGCGTGAAATTTCTGAATAGATTTCGGTGCCGGTGATCTGCTCGAGTATCCTGGATTTCTGTTCGGCATCAGCTTTCAGGAAGGTATCAAACCCGCCTTGTGCCAGCAGAATGGAGCGAGTAAAACGGTCAAAGTCCATTCCGGTTTTTTCTTCAATGACCGCTCCGACAAGACTCTTCTTGGTTTCGATGGGCTTGCCCGTATCAGCATCCGCAATCTGGTGTTCCTGATCCTGCAGGTTCCCTTCAGCCTTTTTCCGTGCCCGCCGCTGTTCCCAGTGGCACAGGAATCGGCCAGCCTGTGATTCAAACAACACCTCGGCATAGCATTCGCCGGTCTGGCGGGACATTATCTCATTCCCGCTCTTGGTGATTTTTCCAAGGCGTGGCGTGGCTCCATACAGAGCCAGACAGATGGCATCAAGAATCGTCGATTTGCCCGCACCGGTTGGACCAGTCAGAGCAAAAATCCCGTTGGATACATATTCGGGATCGGTGAAGTCTATGACCCATTCTCCATAGAGGGAGTTGAGGTTTTTAAATCGGAGTTCAAGTATCTTCATAATCAGCCTCTCTATTCCGCGTTGATGTCTTCTTCATGGAGAGACTTGATTATTTCGTTATAAGAGACCGTCATTTCCTCCCGGTCTTCATCCGGTACCTCAAAGGCATCCAGACAGCGGGTAAAAACATCCCCTGCATCCAGATCATCGAGGGTTTCATCTTCGTTAATCGCATTGATTACCCGATCCATGACACGCCGGTTTCTTATCCGTCGGATTTCCATGACAGAGTCGGCCATTGCCTCATCGAGCATCTCACGCAGGTTGCCGATGATATCGCTGCCGGTGTATTCAATTTCAAGCCATGCGGAGCTTTCTTCCGTTTTCAGCTCCTCCAGCTTTGCATGGATATCATCCAGAGATCCGACAATGCGAATCAGCTCCTGAAAGCACGGCACGGGGAGCTCCTGGATATTTGGCGTGGTGCTGTTGAATTCAACAAGCACAACCTTCTTTTCCTGAGTCGCTTCTCCATAGCCCATCGGGATAGGTGAACCACAGTAGCGGATGTGCTCCGCGCTGCCGACTGCCTGAGGAACGTGCAGATGCCCAAGGGCGACATAGTCGATTGACGAGGGAAAAACTTCCTCACCGACATGCACCAGCGATCCAACATAAAGTTCCCGAACACCATCACCGTCAACCGTCTTACCGCCTGCTGTGAAGAGGTGACCCAAGGCAACGATGGGAATGCCATCATGCCCGGCACCTTTGAATTCAGCTCGTTTCTGTTCGGCAATGCCGCAAACATTCGCGTAATGATTTTTCAGTCCTTCAACGAGCTTGGCGTTTTTATCATCGATGGTTTCTCCCGGTTCGACCGTGCGGATATCCTTGTCCCGTAAATAAGGAACGGCGCAGACAATGGCCTCCGGCTTATCATCTGCGTGAAGAACAAATACCTCATCCTCCAAGGCTTCGGTCATCGAGCCGACCACATACACATTCAGCGCTCGTAGCAGTTCCTTGGGTGCATTCAGAAATGACGGCGAATCGTGGTTCCCGGCAATCACCACAACATGACGGCAGCAAGATGCAGCAACGCGGCAAAGGAATCGATAGTAGAGTTCCTGCGCACGGTTGCTGGGTGTGCTGGTATCGAACACATCACCGGCAACAAGCAGGGCATCAACCTTTTTATCTTCAATGGTCTGCGCCAGCCAATCCAGAAACGATGAAAACTCATCATAACGCTTCCTACCGTATAGGGAGCGGCCTAAATGCCAGTCTGATGTGTGGAGGAATTTCATAGGCTAATCCAACAGTATCGCTTTCTGCATCAGCATCTGGTTGTTCTGGTAGAACGGCACATCTGTATTCCCGAGAACAGTGGGCGGCACGTTTGACAGCTCAGTAAGATTATCCATCGGAACAATGACGCTCTTTGCTCCGTTTTCGGAGAGCATGGTGACCTTGTCCGCAAAGTTAATCACCCGTTCGATGGCACCACCGACTGAGATATTTCCGAGCACAGCAAGACCGGCCTTGAGGTTCTTTTTATAGAGTGCCGATACGATGGCGATATAAACGGCGGAACCTATTCCCGATGAGATCGAAGCTCCCAGAAGATTGGTAACCTGTATCGTGATATCATAATTCTTCAGCGAGTGTTTATCGCTCAGGATCGTTTTCTCGTTAGCCTTGATGTACTGATAGGTGTTTTTGATATTTTCTTTCACCGCCGTGTTATTGACCCCAGTTATATTTAACTTTCCAGATCCGGCGACAGCGACAGTTTCAATTCTTACCAGAGCAACGTTTTCGCCGTCACTTGTGCTGGTGTAACAGATCCCAGGCGGCAACGGTGTGTTCTCTATAAGATGTGAACCTTTTTCTTCAGGTAGGCCGACAAAGCTCTCTTCCTGGGTTTCCTTATCGATGTAAGAAAAGTTAGTATCCCAGAATTCCATACCACCGATGCGCTTCAGCTGCTCTTTAACACGGCGACGCATTTCCAGAGCGATCTCGACATACTCTTTGACATCTTCTTTGGTGTATTCGCCATCTGGATGCATCAGTTTGATCAGCCCGGAAACCGTCTTCTTGACCGGCTTGGTATCACGCTGTTTCAGATGAGCTCCAAGGGAGTAATATTTTTCAATCGCATCTGTATAGGTGACCCGTCTCAACGACTTGAGAGCCTCTGAAAAGTAGTCCGTGCTGAATCCAAAGCTGGAGGTGAAGTGTTTGGGTGAAAACTTGATCATTTCCCAGCCGGGCAGATAAAAATGGATACGGTCAAGGAAGGCGGTATCGCTGTTAACCTCCTCGGATAGCGGACTGAACAGATGCGAGGTTTGTAGGACCGTCTCAACCGGTTGATTGATATTCCCGTTTAGGATGATGGAGGCGACACCCGTAATCTCACCACCGGTACCGGCCCGGGAGAATGATCCCGATTCCATGTAGTCCTTCATGAGAGGAACTGCATCTCTATCTTTGAAAATCTTGTCGGTGGCCTCATCAAAGCAGATTGCATCCCATTGTCCAACCGCACCGACTTTGCCGGTTGAGCCATGGACGAAAAGTTTGGCAACAGTTGCTTGGCCACCAGAGATCAAAACGGCGTACGGTGTAAGCTCCTTAAATACAAAGGATTTGCCTGTTGAGCGTGGTCCGAGTTCGATGAAATTGAAGTTTGACTCAACCATTGGGAGCAGTCGGGAAAGCAGAAGCATCTTGATACGATCAGTGACACCTTCTGCACTTGGCTCATAGCCACAGCTTCTTAACAGGATGTCGAGCCATTCGCTTTTGGTGAATTCCTTGCGCTTATTTATGATCTTGCTGTTATCAAAGCTGGATAGCTGGATCGGCTTAATCTCGGTAATGACAAACGGGAAAATATTCTGGCCGATCTTTATGTTGGGATCATATTCCACATCAATAATTGCCCAGATGCCACCCATAAGCATTTTTTCATGCTGCTTTACCAATCCATCGCTGATGTTGCCGTTTTTGATGTTACTGTTTTGTAGCTTTGCCCAGTAAATATCCTTCTTAGAGTCCAACTCGACGGAAATCTTGTCGATAATCTTGTAGCGGCCCTTCTCACGAATCTTTGAATGAATCAGAGAGCTCTCTTCCGGATTCACATAGTGCTCGCTGAGAACCTTTTTAACGTTCTCCATTCCGGTGCGGATTTTTTCATCGTCATCGGTGGAACAGGAGTTGGCTATCAGATACTCGAGCACAAACACCGGTACATTGGCCCCCACCTTTACGGAGAGGACAAGATCTTTCTTGACCACGAACCCTCGGAAATGCTCCAGAAGTTTTTTGTCTAAGTCATTCAATACTGCCATAATCAGTTCCTTATCATTAGAGAAGCCCGCCTAAATCTCTGTCTTTATTTTGTTTCACAACGGCCCGGTCGAGCTGCTGCTTGGTGGCAGCATCCAGAAGGTGGACTTCGAGTTCCGAATGGCCATCAAACGTATATTCCTTGGTTACCCGCTCATTCCGTTGAATGGTAAACACATCGCTTTTATTGACCTGCGCCTTGTTGGCAAAGAAGACCAGATAAACCTTCCGATCCATGGAGAACAGGTCTCCGGCACCCTTGTCGGCCTGAATCTTAATTGAGAACAGTTCGCCGGTGACATCTTTCAAGTCCCCTTTGTTTTCAATCGATACAGACAGCGACGCCGCTGAGACTCCGGACCGTTCCCAGCAGAAGTACGGTGTCACCAGCTCTTGAGGGGATACACCTCCATGGGAAAAGCCGTACAATCCCGGAGTCTTGAATGGGTTGATATTTTTTGCAAAATACAGGTAGTCGAATTGCTTGTAGCTCTTTTCGGCTTCTATCAGCCCGGGCGTCAGATCAGCCTGCTTTGTTTCTGTGCGGATATAGCGTTCAGCTTTGTCAAAATCACCCTTCGGTGAAACAGAAATTTTGTCCGCGTCGCTCAGTAAACCGGTCAGTACGAAACCGTGATCCGTTATCAGATAGACTTTGGCATACCCACTGGCCAGAAGAAGTGTGATCTTTTCAGCAAAGAAATCGATGGTCTCCGGGAAGTACTTCAGCGCCTTTTGCTGAAGCTTCTCACCCATGTCATCGATATCTTTATAAGTGCAAATCAAAACCTGACCGGGTCGAGCCTCTTCGGTAACTTCATCCAACCGAATAAAATCGATGCTGACATCAGGGTTCTGTGCGGTCAGATATTTCTCACGGTTACTCTGGACCGCTTCAGTAACTCCATTGGCCATATAGATGCGGCTCATGTTGTTTTCGGTTTCCGAAGGGATATCCGCAAGGATTGAATCCTTCTTGAGGTTGGCAGTCCCTTTAACCCTTGCAGCGACCAGTTCCGCTATTTCATAGGCCACACCATCTCCGACAATAACGGCTGTCTTCAAACCGCCAGCATCATCGATAATCCGCTGCAGGGTCCCGGTCTGAGTTTCTTTGTAGCCGCTCCAGTGTTTAAACCATTTATCGAGGAAGACAGAGACGTGCTCCTTGTATAGCTCCTGAAATGGCTCCAAGAGCTCTTTCTTGTTCAGGAACTCGGCGTAAAGGTTGCGGATGGCTGTATCGAGTTTGCAGAAATGCTTTTTGTAAAACTCAACACACTCACTGAAAGAGCTCAGGTAGGCGATGTCTTTAGGATCGAATTCCAGCAGAGTAATCACATCGCACCAAAAACAAATACCAAGGGCTTGTGCCTGTCTGCTTTGATTTCGTTGCCGCAATTTGGCCAGCCTATGCGGTACTGATGCTTTATCGGAAATGGTTGCACCGATTTCGGCCAGCCACCGTTCATCCACCTGCCGAAAGGGATGATGGATATTAACATTCCAGATATCCAGATCAGAGCCAAGCGTGTAGCTGGCAAGGTATCCGTTGAATGAATCACGATATGAGACGGAGTCGAGCCAGCCTTTATAGACCGATTCAAGGATCTTATTGCCGCTGCCATTCGCCAAGCCATCGAGCATGGTTTCCACCACTTCACCGGCCAGCGTAGACGCAGGCTTGTTCAGATAATCCTGCCCGAGCAGTTCATTAACCTTACGGTAAAAAGTCTCCCTGAGCTGTGCGTCATACTTCTCTTTCGAATAGGTTTCGGGGTCATGCACAAACGGCAGCAGCTCTTTATTCAGATCAAAAATCTCGGTTGCCCCCTTGTGACTGAGATCCATCCAGTAGGTGCGGTCTTTGCCGACACTGACTTTAGCTGCCGCAATTAGCTCTTCTTTGGGTAGGTTGATGTTCAGGTTCAGGGTCTGGTGGACCTTGTCCTTGATATAATTCTGCAGGTAACGGATCTCCAGGCATCCGCAGGTCTCACAATATTCCCGGATAAACTTGAGATCATCCTTTTTTGAACGAGTATAAATGAGGAACCGTTCGTGGCTGGGCTGGGCTTTTTCAACGAGATACTTTACATGCAGCTCCTCCAGCTCTGTATTTGCCTGCTGGATAGTATATTCAGCTCCAAGGGTCTTCAGTAAGAACTCAGCATCGCCGGATTCATCGATAAATACCGCCACTGAATGGCTGGCATAAATGTCCTGCAGGTCATTTTTAAACCATATATCAATCATTTATGTAGCCCCTTATATTTTGCTGGAAGCATGCCCTTTGGCTTATCGGAGTTTACGGTTTCCATATTTTGTAAATCTCCTTACGACGGTTGAACGCCTCTTGTCCGCCTTCCATTATGTTTACAATTGTTTTCTGGGTGTCTTGGGCGTCAACACTCCCGCTTTGCACGGCCACTTTTTCATCCATGAATGAACAGGCATGTACCAATTCAGCATCCCCTAAAACGGGGATATTGGGGTTGTGAGTGGCGAAAATAAATTGAACCTCGGGCTTCATAGCACGGATCAGTTTAATGACGTCTTCGTATATCGTTTGGTTATCCAGATCGTCCTCTGGCTGATCTATAATAATGACATCGTTTTCTTTAAGGCTGAGAACGAAAAGAATCAGGGCAGAAGCTCGCTGCCCCAAAGAGTGGTGCTGCAGCTCTTTGCCACGGTATTTGATGATAAATTTGTTTGGCACCTGATACGTCAGAGCCGATTCAAGGTTGGCTAAAAGGCGATCCGTGAAAAGTTGCGGGTTGCTGCCAAAGTGCTGCTTTGCAGTATCCATATCTTTGTATATTGAAGCGAAGTCAGAATACTGGCTGGCAATCCCTTGGAAAGTCGTATCTCTGAGACCGCTGCCTTTACAGTACTCCTTCATTGTATCGATAAAGTCCGACTTATCGCCTTTATAATGGGAATCGATAGTGATTGATGAGGCCTCTTTTTCGATCTTTTCCAATTCGGATTTGATCAGCAAAAACTCTTCATGCCATAGATCATTTAGCGTTTTGACCTCTTTGAGCAAGGTTTCCTGATGCCCGGCAAACTCGTCTTTCTGCTTTTGAAGCTCACCGATTTTGGTGACCGCTTTTGAGCTCTTGGTCTTCAGTGCTAAAAATTCTTCAGAGCTGATATTGGTGTTTCCTGTTTCTTTCAGCTCCTCACTCAGTTTTCTTTCGATTTCAGCAAACTCATCAACCATCCCTTTGCGGATTGCTTTCATCTCCGTCTGAAGGTCTTTAAGCTGTTGCTGCACAGCAGGGTTGTCCTGCTCCCAGACTTTCAACTGGGCAATTACGGACAGATATTTGGTTTCCAGAATGGTTTTCAGTTTCTCAAAAAGTTCAGCATTGTGCTTGGATACATAATCTTTCTTGGAGGACAGAACTAATTCATGGTCTGTAGATATGCTGCTGACGTCTTGAGAGAAGAGATCAATCGCCTCGATTGTTTCATCGATCTGTTTTACATCCGTATCGAAGTCGAGTCGCTTTTGGAGCTTCTCCTCAACTTTATGATCGGCATAAAATTTCAGTTGATGGTCGGCATCCTTCTTGATGTCGTTCTGTTCCTTGATCAGCTCATCCAGTCCCAATCCGCTGGTGAGATTTCGAACCGCATCAATCACCTTCACTTTCTGAGCAGATATCTTTTGCAGGACCTCATCCCGTTTTGAGCCAAGCAACTTGTTCACCAAGTCCTTTTCGAATCCTTCACCGGTACTGGACAAATCTTTCTGACCAAAATATATGGGCTTTCTGAGAATAGACTCTCTTATTGCCACTCCCTGTAGATCCTGCCCGCCATCTTTAACATTCGTATCCTCGCCATAAACTTTTGAAATCGTGTAAGCCTTGCCATGTCGGTCGACGACATCCATCTCAACTTTGCCGCCACTCCCCATGGTGTATTTGACCAGATCTTCCTTGTACTTTTTATCACCCGATTTTTCACCGAATGGAATTTCCAATACATAGCGTATCACTTCAAGAATTGAAGATTTCCCGCTCCCTCGAATTCCAATCATGGTGTTGAGTTCGGGAGAAAAATGGATCTGCTTTTCTGCTAATGTGCCACCGGTGAAACGGATATTCTGGATACGGGAGTGGCCGTGCTGAACAGGATCGGTTGCAACACGGCTGTCCTTGTCCACAAGGGCAAATTTTACGGCATCAAAGGAGAAGGCTCCCAGCTTGAGATAGCACGGATCACCATTGCCGATACCATCGATGTTTTTACAATCAGAACCTTCAACTTCGGCCGGATACCAGTCAGAAAACCAACTTTTGACTTTGTCACGCTCATCACGGGTTCTGACTTTTTGGAAGCCCAAGCATCGTCTTCTGAATATTTTGTTTTGACCGATTTCCTGTAGCCTGCCGCCATCGAGTTCATTCCAGAGGCCGCTGTTTTGCTCTACATGCGCAAAGACAACCATAAAGTCCTTATGGTAGCCCTCCAGCTTTTTCAAGGTGGTCAACAGATCAAGGGAGCTTCGACCGTTTTCCTGCTCATACTGGCTGGGTGTTTTTCCCTCAAAGGCTACATTCAAAAACTGGTTTATGTAGTCCTGGCCATCCGCTAACCACTCATCATTGAAGATGACCAATGTATGAATGCCATTGGCTCCGTCATTGACGGATAGCTCAACACCGGGAAGCAAAAAGATCTCATCCTTTCTGGCCTTTTTCCGAAGAGCCTTAAATTCAGCGGTATCGAATTTATTATGGTTGGTGATCACACCAACTTGAATGTCCTTCGCTTTCAGGCTCGCTACATAATCATTTGCAAAGCTGTTTTCTTCACCATCGTAGCGGAACTCCTTGTCCGCTTTGGTATGGAGATGAAAATCAGCCCGGAGCCACGTTGCCCCTGAACGAAAAACTTCATATTCCTTTTGTTCTGTTGCCATATTCGCTCTCCCTACCAGTCCGCGTTGAGGTACTTTTTGAGTTGTCCTGCATTGAGCACCTCGTAAGGGATCAATCCCTTTTTCTGCAGGGGGGCGATGTTTTTGCCGACACCATCATCAAGGATCGGGTTGTAGCCTTCGGCCAGCAGCTCATCGATCTTGGCCTTGAAAGCTTCGATCTCTTTGAGCTGTCTGAAGATGCGGTCCTTTTCATTCTGGGCATCAGCGCTTTCGTTACCGGAAAGGTCGCTCTGGCGGTTGACCAGTGAGCGCTCCCGATGCTCGATGTAGACCGAGCGCAGGCGCATCAGCTTGTCGCGGCTCCACTTGTAGATGATGATGTAGCAGTCAAAACCCTGTTCGGGGCCGCTGGAAAGATGCCAGACAAACGGCGTCTTGGGCAGATACATGAACAGATTCAGATGGTCGGACAATTCCGCAAAAAAATATTTGTTCAGGTATTCATGGATTGGGCGGCCAAGCACCGAATCGATGCTGGAGTACTGTGCTGAGCTGAAGCCTTTTTCCCGAAATTTTTCCTCGATGCGGTCCAGCAGCACTTTTTCCCCGGCATTGGGCACTAGCGGGATTATACCGTCTTCATCCTCCATAAGGATCTCCCGGACCATATCGGCCAAAAACTCCATGGCCAGCGTATGCATCCGCTGCTGCGGGATCACGTTGCTCTGCTTGAACCAGTACCAGACGTTGATCGGGTTGACCTGATGGCGAATACAGAACTGCTCCAGTTCGTTGTTGCTCTGATAAAGGCTACTAAATCCCTTTTCAATGGAATCACGCTCTTCGGCTGTGAACTCTTTGAGAGGTAGTGCTTCGATAAACTCACGAATAGCATCCAGCGGAAATTCTTTGGTCGCCTCCATTTCGTCCAGATAGGCTTTTCGGGATTCAGAGGTCACCGGCAAGCCGCCGATGCTTACACCTTCTTTGGCCAGCACCATCGCTTTGTCATGTTCAGTCAGGTCATAGATCTCGAATATCTTTTCATTGATGATAGCCTCGTTGATGAGGACTTGAGCCAGTAAGTGATTTTCAAAATTGAAAAAATTACGTGGTTTGAATTCTTTAAAGGTTGGTAGTGGGGAATTATCAAATTCTAACTCATACAGCGAAAAGCTATTTACCTTTTTCTTTATGCTAATATTTCTGTTTACAAGGACACCAACTTGTTGTTGATGTCCAGACTCGCATTTCACAACAGGAATTCTCTTAAGGTCGCCAACTTGCGTGTTAACTGTTGGGTTCAGGCAATCAGTGATATAAAAGCAAAGTTTGCTATTCAGGAATCCCAAGAAATAACCCAACTGGACATTTGAGTTGTCTTTTAGGAAGATGGATGATCCACCTACATCGAATACGTTGTTGTTATTCAGGTAACGGAATGAGACTCCTTTTGAACCTGATGCCGAATAAGTAACCCCTTCCTTAAAGTAGAAAGTGCTATTCCTCATAATGGATTTTGGAGCATTAATTGCTTCAGCCCCATCATTCAGCCAGTTTAACCTCAACCAATTATTACCGTACCACTTATTAAATGGACCACCCTTAGCATAACCAACCCATTTCAGTTTATCTTCAGCGTAGTAGTTTGATAGAGTAGCCTCTTCGACTTCCCACCAAAATCTTAAAAACCTCTCATTGCCTCCTGAATTTATACCTACCGTTGCATTAGCAACATCCTCAAGGCAACTAAGGCCAAACTTCTCCCGGAACTCGTCGGAGATCCAGTAAATGAAGGGCCAAGATTTGATGACCTTCAGCTTGGATTGCGGAACAGAGTAAAGGAGTTCATGTGTTCCTCCTGCAAGAAACTTTTCGTAAGCTTCAAACAACGCGTCATAACGCTTGGTTTCATACAGGTGATTCAGCTTTACAAAAACCGCATCTTTTTCCTGATTATTGTTCTTTTCCAGTATGTAAAGAGCGCTATCTACGCGAGCCGACGGGTTAAACATTCCCAAGTAACCCCATTCAACAAAGAAATTGATATGGGTTTTATCGACCATAAACTTGCGCACGTCTTCGAACGTTTTGATATACATAAACGTTGGAGGGTGAACCATAGCAACAAAACCGGCTTTACCCGTGAAGTCATAGCACCGCTTGATGAAGGTGGCGTAGAGGTTCGTGTGGAACTTGTACGGCTTTTTGTAGTTGTCCTCAATAAACTCCTTAAGCTCCGGCCCAAAGTCCGCGCTGTCGGTATAGGGCGGATTAGCCGTTGCCACATCGTACTCGGTGGTCAGCAGTTCAAGGAAGGTGATGGCATCCCGGGTCTTGCTGGTCAGGAAGGTACTGCCCTGAGCCTGAGCATATTGCTCGACCGCTGTTTTCAGGTTGGTGAAGAAGGTAGCGGCAAAGTCCTTGTGCGCCGCAATCTCCATGGCTGTAAACAGCTCCGGCTGGGCTGAGCTCTGTTTGGCTTCCAGCATCTTCAGTTTGGCTTTGACCTTTTCGTCGAGACGGATCAGTGAGCCGAACTTGTAGGCATACTGCAGGTCGTTCCAGATCTCGGCAATCAGCTCCTGCTGGCTTTTGTCCAGCGTGGTGCCTTCGGTAAAGATATGTTCAACGGCTTCGTACTCCGGCAGGTAAAAGTCGGAGGAGACCACGTTGAAGGCCAGTTCGCCGATAGTGCGGCGCTTCTTCTTGGCCTTGATAAACAGGCCGAGCTGGGCCAGCTGAACCGCCCGGTCATCCAGATCGATGCCGTGCAGGTTGTTTTCGATAATCAGCTTGGGGATCTCTTTTTCATCGTAATCAGCGCCGTAATTGTCGATCTGATCGACATAGAGATCATAGAAGAAATCGAAGGCATAGAGCAGGAAGTTGCCCGATCCGCATGCCGGGTCAATGGCTTTGACCTCATGCATCGGTTTAGGCTTCCGCTCCTGTGTCTGCGGGGCATTGGCAATCTTGTAGCGGCGCTTGATCTCGGAATCCGGATACATTTCCAGATAGAGTTTGCCCAGTGAATTTTCCACCAGAAATTGGACCACCCAGCGTGGTGTGTACACCTGTGACTGCAGGGAAACCTTGTTGTATTCAGTCTTGTCTCCGCTGTCTTTGTGAGCCTTTTTCTTGACGTTGTTGTAGCTCTCATACATCCAGCCGAGCACATCATCGCTCTGCCAGATGTCGTTGCCCACCTGGCTATCCTTTCCCACTGTGTTAAAGGCATCGATGATCTCGTTGAGACTGATGGCATCGGGCAGCAAGGCATAGGGATAGGTTCTGCTGTAAAGCGGAAGGGTCTCGCCCAGTTCGTCAAAAGCTGTCTTCAGATACTCGCGGATGCCTTCAAGTTCTTCCGAACGCATGTGCGGGTTCATTTCGAGCCATGCCTTGTGGCCGAAAGAACGGTCTCCGTGTTCCGACTGCTTGGTCAGAACCGGCGGAAACAATGCGGCAGCTTCCATTACTTTGACGGCTGCCAGTCGGTTAAACAGGGTAAAGGTCAACTCATCGATGAGCTTTTCCCGGGCGTGTTCGTAATCGCCGGTTTCCCCGATATGGTTTTCGAGCATCTCCTCAAAGCGCAACCGTTTGGGCCTGACTTCTTCAGGAAGTTTTTCGATGTCCAGCTGCTTGGTTTTACCGATCCCCAGCCGGGCGAAATGTTTATCAAAAGCCGCCTCAATGAGGTCACGGAGCTTATCTACATGTTCTGCTAATTTCATCTGTTAACATCCTGTCATAAAGTTTCTATATCCAGTTCGATCTCTTCATCGGGTCTGGCTGCGGCCAGCGACGTCAGTTGAGCCGTAAGGAGTGATTTATATTCCTGCACTGTCATGATCTTGCTGGTCACCTGAAACCGTATTTTGCGCGGTTTCTTGGGGGCCGAAGGCTGATCCGGAGAACCGCCACCCGTATCCGGTTCCGGCTTAGGTGCCTCTGCTATGAAACCGCTCTGAAGAATCAGCAGCTCGTTGTCCTTAGTGGGAGCCAGTGCCGTGTAGTTCAAAATATCCGAGAGAGAGTAACCGCAGTTTTTGCAACTTATGGCATATTCCAGCACTGGTTCTTTGATAACACGGTCCGAGCAGTAGCGCTTGAGCTCGTCCAGCTTTTTCTGGTTCTGTGTATTTAGTTCGGCCGGATAGCTCTTCAAGGTCCTGAGAGCGGCATCGACTTTTCCGCTGAGTAGCTGGTATTCATGGCTCATTCCGGCTGCTGCGTTCTTGATCAGCTTGTAATAGCTGTCTTTAACGATCTGCACCTGCTGCTGTAGGCTGCCGAAGTTTTTGACCATGTCCTGCTTGTACAGGCGGTTAAACTCTTCGTTGGCTTCCCTAATGGTGTTGTCTGTCCGATCTGCCTTTTTGAGTTCACTCACCACCTCTTCAATGAAGCGTTTGAACTCTCTGACTTTGGAGAAGTTCTTTTTGATAAACTTCTGCGCCTTCAGAATCGTTTGGATTGCACTGGAAAACTGGTCGCTGTTGGTCAGCAGGTATTCGACTTTTTCGATGTAGTTGCTTTCCGTGACCTTGCCACCATAGCTCAGTAAGGTTTGCTTTTGATCGGCTACCGTCGGGAAAAGGGATTCGAATCCATCAACCGTATCCCCCAGCGTTGTCAGTGCGCCGATAAAATGGTCGGCCATATGTCTGATGCTGTCTGCCAGATCAAAGTCGTTGGTGTTCCAGTCCACTTTGCGACCGGCATGGGATTCGATTTCCAGATCCATCAACAACTGTACGGCCTGATTTTTCTGGGCGGCTGTCAGCGTGGCGGTAATGGATTTGAAGGAAGCGGATTTGAACTTGGTGGCATTGGTGAAGGCTTCCTGAATGCCGCTTTGCTCATGCGAGAACCATGTGTCCCCATTGTATTTAACCGATAAACGACCGGCTCGTAAAAGCGCCGCCAAGGTGGAAACGATGGTTCCGAAAGAATAACCCCACGGTGCGCCAGAGAGATCAGACTCGAGTGTGCGGCCGTCAACGTAACGGTTCTTGATCTTGGCATTGATCTCTTCAACCACCTTCAGGTGATCACCAGTAAAGTTGCCGTGGCTATCGAAAAACTTGAAATCGTCGCCGGAAAGCAGTCGGCTCAAGCCTTCCTTGCGGCTACTGAAAATTTTGGATACCAGACTTTCAGACAAACCGGAAGCCAGACGCTTTGTATAAATGTTTTTGATCAGCTTTCGCTGCAATTCGCTGATTGTGCCCTTGAAGCCATCCGCGTTGAGCAGGTGCTCGTCAAACATGTAGATCAGAGAGGCATTGCGATAAGCCTTTTCAATTTTAACCCGGAGTTCCTTTTCCTTCTCTTCCCGGATAATGGAAAAGTCCCGGATGATCTGCCGCTTGGCCGGATCTGACTCATTGGAGTATTTCTCCTCCATGTAGGAGTAGCGGCTGACTTCACCAATCAATTTGTCGATCAGCGAGAATTCTTTGTTGTCCGGCACCAGCGTAATGAGGTCTTTCTGGTACTGGGTCTCCAGTTTGAGGTTTTCAATGAAGTCCTGTCTGTTTTCGCTGATATTGAAAAGGCTGTAGACCGTGAGTTTCAGCTGCTTGCTGCCCGGACCTGTCAGCTCGTCATCCTGATCAGACAGGACACTGAATTTAAAACTGTCCGTACCATCATTGAAGTTAGCCACCGGAGTAAACAGCTTGTAATCCTTGATGCAGTTGATCAATGAGCGCTTCTTGCTGAAAAGCTCGACATCGAAGTCCTTCATCTCCTCAAGGAGCTTGCCCTCAAGATCGGATGTTATTTTGTAGTTGTTGTTCGAAAGCAGAAGCACCTTGGCTTCAAGCAGCAATGCAAGCGCTTCCTCAATGACCGGTTTAACATCGTAGTAGGTGGTAATGTCCGAGATGTAGCTCTTTGTGATGTTTTCCACGGTCGGCGACACCACTTCGGAATCAGCCAGCAGATGGATCGTTTTCAGCAGCTTTTCGCCATCGACGGTGCTGCCTCGCTCGTTCAAAATCTTTTTGGCAGTATCGTACTTGTTAACCAATCCGATTGGAGGTGCTGTTTGTGCCTCTGTGCAGATTGCGTATCCCGGAGTGAAGCTGTAGAGCTCTTTTTCGCGCATCTGTTTGCGGAGGACATCAAACGTGGTGATGATCATTCCACGAGCAGCAATCTGAGTGGCCACCAGCGCATTGGAGCTGAATAAAAATTTCTGCAGAATGTCGAACTGGTATTTATGGAACGGGTAGTAGGTTGCAAACTCGTCCGCATCGGCCGTCTTGGTCGGAAAGGATGATTTCAGGTTTGTGGCATCCGATACGAGCCCTTCATTTTTCTTGTGGTAATCCGCAAGCTGCTTGTGACCGGCATCCGTTTTATGAAGCAGTCGGGAGCGGATGATGACATCCACCTCTGTGGATTCAAGATGTACCTTGGTCTTAAAGCGGTCGGTTACCTTGGTCAGTTGGCTGCGGTTAACATTGGCATTATTGATAACATCATCGAGCTTTTCCTGAGCAATGGCGATGGTCCAGACCTTGTTGCTGATGCTCGAAAGTGCTTCACTGATGCCTTCCAGATCGAGTAGCGTGAACTTTTTCTGGCTGATCGCTTCGCTGGCTTCGTCAAAGACAAAGACAAGCGTTTCGTCCGGTCTGGATTTTAGGTACTTCTCAAGTTCAGTTTTAAATTTGCTCGCCGAGAAATCCTCAATGGCCGAGCTGTACACCTTCTGGGTGTCGGCATAGTCGGCTTCGCTGTACCCCATCTCAGCGAACACCTTTCGCATAACCCTTGCAACCAGACGGTTGCTGGCCTTCAGTTCATCCCATTCCTGCCCCTCAAGGGATTTAGCCTTACCTTTGAATTCATCGAGTTTGCCATCAATAAAGAGGTCAAACTCCATGTAGCCATAGATATCATCCCGGAAACCAAGGTTTTTCAGAAGGTTTGCGAAAAGAGTGAACGCCAGTCCTCTGTCAGTGTTTTGCTTGGCCACGTCGAGAAATACAACTCTGCTGTTGATGGCTTCAAGGTTGCGGATGGAGTTTTCAATGATGCTCTCGTCTGAAACACCTTTAAGCCGTGGGATAAAGCGCTCCCGGGCTGGCGTTCCATTGATGGTCGGGTTATCGATAATGTAACCCAGCATCTTGCCGAAATAGGATTTACCGGAGCCATAAAAGCCAGACAGCCAGACGCCTGTTTCTTTTATATTGGAGGTAAACTGGTTGGTGAAATTGTATAGGTGCCGACCAATTCCCTCGGTCACGATATAGGATTCAATTTCCTGCTGGATTTCCAGTTCAGAGCGATCCTCCAGGTCAATTACATTTTTAATATCTTCCTGAAGATCCAGAGTCAGAATTTCGTTTATTTTTGTCATGTACAGCCCCTTATTTCACCAACGTGCAGCGATACTTCGATGCAGGTTTGAAGTTCAAAAAGTAAATGTTGTCGTCCTCAATTTTTGACGGGTAAAAAATCACAAGAGGATGAGGCAGGTTCATGACGGCCTTATGCTCCATGATGTTTACGTTTTCGATCCCTGTCCCAAAGAGGCAACCGGTTCTTATGAGAAATGGAATTTTGTCGTTCCGGCAGGCGTTCTCAATTTCACTGATAATCAGGTCAAAAAGATCCGGTGTGGGGTCATCCGAACGAAAAATCAGGTGAGGAGTATTCCTGAAGTCGTTGTAATACTCACTGAAGGAATCCCATCCATCCTCGTCTATGAACTGAACCAGCAATTTACTGACATCGATGAATGATGCATTATCCGCATAGAGATCCTTAGCCTTCTCTATATATTGTTGCTCTTCGTTAGGCGGATATGAAAACATAATGCTGTTTCCGCCATTAGCCTGACGTCTTAATTGATCTTGGTTTGCTATGTGAAATTTCAGATCAGTAAATTTTTGCTGATGATCAGTTATATAAGGCATCGCAAATTCCTTTATAGCTATGGGTTAGTTCGATGTTCAAAGCGACACCGTTAAAATTCATATTGAAAAAGCCTTTAAGTGAGAGCTTTTTCAGACGATCCTGAACATCTTCCGACGGTACAAAGCTAATGGGCAGCAATTCATTCGTCAGGATATTACTGGCACCTGGAGTGAGTAGTTTTGCAAAGTAAAGGAAGAGCACCTGCGCTTCCGAGGATGGCCTGATGTGCTTGAATGATTTGACTCTTCCTGGACTCAGGAATCCGAGCTTGCTCATCAGGTTCAAGTATTTGGTTGAAAGCGTATTGATCGTATTTTCAGACCAGCTGATTTCCAGCGATTCATTCTGGCGCAGGAATTCTTTTAAATAAGCGGTAATATCGTCTTTGGATATGCTGGCGCGGCCTGAATAGTATGTCTTAGCAAAAACACGTGACGAGATTTCTCTGAACAGCCGGTTGTTCAGGGCAAATTGCCAAACAAGAATCAGCTCTTTGTCCTGCAGCGGTACCCGCTCGGTAAAAACCCCCTGAATGAGAGCCTGATGCTCTTCGTTCTTAAACTGCAGGAAAGCCTTTCGAACTTCTCGCTCAATCCTTGTGCGGCTCTTTTCTGTACGGAGGTTAAATTCATTACGTTTATTGACGAGCTCTTTTAATGAGTCGGATTGACTGAAATGAGAATCTATGGCTTTGAAAATGACACTACAATCCTTCAGCCCGCCAATCACATTGATTGCGGTATTATAAGCACCAAGGTCTGTTGTGTTATTTGGTCGTTCCATTGATTACTGCTCATCCTTTTCCGGTTTGTCCGCTGCGCCACCAGAGCGAACCCATTCATCAACCTCGTTTTGTTTGAACATCCATCGACGTCCTACCCGGTGGCCCGGCATATCTCGTTGCTCGATCCACTTATAAACAGTTTCGTTGCTCACATTGAGATATTTGCAAATGTCATCGACTGTAAGCCATCGTTCTTCCATAGGTCATGTCCTTCTTAATCATGAGGTTATTGCATTAACTCCAAGCGGTCAGGCTTGAAGAGCCTCTGTATTCGGACGCAATTTCTGCAATATACCCATCAAAGATAACTGTTTGTTAGACCGAAATCAAGTTAATTATTGCCGAATAGTATCGATAAAGGGCGAATTAGCCCCATGATCCCGAAGTCAACCGTTCTCGACCCCTATAGACCTTCATAGTGTATGTCCAGCAAGTGTTCAGGCAATCTTGGCATTCAGCCGCCACCAGAACCCGCTGATACATGCTCCTTCCATTCGGACTGAATGCCTCCAACCGGTCGATGGGTGGCAGATCGAAACCGGGATTTGCGAAGGTCATCAGCTCCCCGTGGACCAGATCCCAGTCGTCTTCCGGGCGTGTCATGGCGTTTTCAGGCAGCTCAATCGTGTTCTGTGTTCGGGTATCGGCCAGCGGATCGGCAGTGCCGGTGGCCAGTATGCTGCTTGTCGGGACTTCCAAGGCCGGGAATCCGGCAGGCAGATGATAGAGCCTGCCCCAAGTGGTAGCGGGTTCAATGTTGATGGCCCGGGTGCAGAATCGGTCGTGGTTCCAGAATCCTTTTTTCAGGGTTCCATAGACAAAAAGCCGGAGATGGCTGTCGTTATTCTTCATGCATTCACTCCTTCGGGTAAGGTTCCTTTTCGTTCCTGACAGACAAATTTAAAGGGATGGCTTTGCCACTCCTTGAGGCTTTCATGGCGGAATGTCAGCATGGTGAGCGGCGGTATTTCCAGTTCCCGCCAGCCACGCAGGTCATCCAGAGCTGCTTCGATATATTCCGGTTCCGAGGCGTAGAGCACTGCCCGGTGTTTGCGGCTGTAGCGCAGCGACAGCGGCTTGTTCCCTTTGATGACGGTAATGGCCATATCGTTACCCCTTTCTCCGCTCAATCTCCTTCATTGCCTCAACCCCCTGCACGAAGTCGCGGCATCGTTGTAGCCCAATCCAGATGGTCTGCGGCCCCGGGTAGCCATCTCCCTTGCGGTTAAGAAAGCCGCCATATCCAGCAACCATGCGTATCATCTCATCAATTGATGGAGGTGTATCGGGCGGCGACTCTTTTTTGGTTACGATGTAGACTGCCTGCCACTCTTCATCTTCAAACACCAGATTGCAGGGTAGTTCCGGACATTCTCTGCCTAGCATCGTGAGATAGAGTACCCGCCATGCGATAATCTGATAGAAAGCCAGCGCATTCTCTATCCGCTCCACATGCTCCAGCTGCAGCTCTTCGACCTTGCAGCCTGACTTGAGGATCTTGAAGAATATCTCGATCTGCCAACGGGCCAGGTACCAATCCAGCTTCTCTTTGGCCTGTTCTAGTGTGGTCACTTCAAGACTGGTCAGCAGGATCCAGCAGATTGGCTTTTCTCCTTTTGGTGGATGCTCCTCTTCTGCCTGGATGACGGTCACTGTAATGACAGTGCCTTGCGCTTTTTTCGGCTTGAGCTGTATCGGTACGGCGCGTAGAGTCTGTGTGACCTGTCGTGCTTTGCGGTTGTCACGCCCTTTTGGGAGTGCAAATTCAATCTCCCCCAAACGAGGTGCTTTGGCAAGCTGTTGACTGATCTTTGAGGCTACATCTCCGTCCTCTGTATTGCTATCAATGGTTTTGCGGTCATGTTTTGAGCGGATCAGCCAGTGTGCAGCATCTTTCCCTTGCTCCATTCGTGCAGCTCTGCGGGCAAAGATCTCGTAGAGATCCCCCTCTCGATCAGCCATATAGACCAGCTGGGTAGACGCTTCTCCCTCTTCTGTTGTCTCTTCGTTGAGGGTCTGCTGAGCATCACAGACATTTTCATATCCCTCCTCCCAGCGAATCGACTCCTTGTCGGCATCCTTAAAAGGTCGGGTCCAGCTCCATGCACTGAGCTGCCCGAGTGAGAGTCGTTCTGGGGTGATTGCCAGAGCTGAGTGGAGATAGAGACCGGAGCGTGTCTCGTAGTTGAGGGTGCCCATCCCCTCAATATCGCTTTTTCCGCTGTAGTCCAGCTCAGTGGTATCCTCAGCCACCAGTACGACTGGGTACTGTTTGGCGCGGTTCAGTGTAGCGCGGTAGTGGGGTTCCAGAATCTTCTGTTGGGTAACTTGTGGATGCTGCAGCAGGTTGTAGGCTGATTTGGTCTCACTCCAGCCGTTGATTGCCGAGGGGATACTGTTGCGGGGCTGTTTGCCAAGCTGCTCAACCACCTTGCAAGCACGCCGGTTGCGGCGGACGTCACCCAAATCAATCCCATCCAGCTCCGCAGAGAGGCCCATCTTCAGTTCACTCATACGGCTACCTCCAGTGGATTTCCTTGTGAAATCTTCTGCTGATGTTGTGGCTCTATTACTGCGGTGAGTCGCTGCCGCACCTTACGGTGCAGTGGGTAGAGCCAGATCTGTTTGATCGGCAGGGGTGGGCCATTACGTATGCGTTCACGCTGTCTGGTTCGGTCGTTGCGACCTCTACCGCTGGTTACACCGACATCAATCCAGTTGGCTGCACGATAGCAGCCTCCGTTGAAGCGTTCACAATCAACGAAGGTCTCCAACAGCAGGGGGCGATATCCGTAGCGTGCCTCAAAATCGTGCTGTACCTTTCGGGATGCCAAGGAGAGGATGTGGCTGGCCAGATTGGGTACCCGTATCCAGGGCAGGATCAGAAAACGACGATTATTGAGGATCAGTTCACGTCGTCGATTGCACTGTTCTCGACCCCAACCAATCCACTGGTCACGAGCCTTGAGTGAGAAGGCGGCAGCCCCAAATCCGATGGCACCTACCAGTCCTATCTTTTCAGAATAAATGAGATAGCGGATCTGTGCGCCAGATAGCGGAGTGTGGCCCAGGTAGTGGTAGCGATCGACCATCCCATCCCATAGCAGAGACTCTTCTCTGGTTACCACCACCTGTAGCTGTACCTTTCCCAGCGCTTGAAGAGAGCAGTGGATCTCTGTAGCCGGTGGCAGGGGAATAGGGGCGTTCTCCAGACGGTTTGTATCCCTACCGTTACTGTTGCTATGAGTTGGAGCTGGAAGCTTGACCCACCCTCCTCTGTGCAGCTTCAGTAGTGCAACCCGTGCTCCCATCTCCTTGAGGCCGCCTTGCATATTACGCCAATCCAGTGCTTTACAGACTCGACGAGCAATCTCACTTCGAGTTATTGATAGAGAATCGGCCTCATCAATGATCTGGCGTATAACCGATAACTGATCCTCCCCAAAGGGACGGCTACAGATTTGGCGGGGTAGTTTTCGTGTAGGCATGTCGCTCTCCAGTGAAATTTGGAGAGCATTGAATCAGGTCAGGCAGTTTGTGTCCAGTACTTTATGCTGGGCGGGAGAATTGGGTAACGATATGACCTCTAGCTCTCCAATCAAAAGACTTGATAACCTATATGATGTAGGAATAGACAAATATTGGGCTGTATTATTTGACCACCTTAAAGATGAATACCCTCCCAACAGGCGATGCCCAATCCAACGGGAATCAACAATTTCATTGCTGTTTTTTAGATTAATCAACAGTAATCTACCCATAAAATTTATCCACTCACTCGGCCTCAATAGACGATCAGAATAGGCATGATAAGATCGACCACTATCGAAGAACACTATATTTTCCAGAACCTTCTTCGGAAGAAAGTTATTCATCCTCTGAAAAATATTACCATCAATACCCTCTTCAATAGAAAAGTCAATCATAGGAATATGCATTACTCTTCCCTTGATTTTTACCGTCGAATGAATAGCCAACTCCTGCTCTTCATTCAAAGATCTGAATTGGTCTAACACCCAATCTACAGATATTTCATGAGATGGTACCTTGATAATCTGTCGTTCATCAGACAATGCATCTGGAATATATATATACTTGCTAAAATAAAAGATTGCTTCCTCCTTGGAAAACAACTCAACCAAATACATAAAAGGGTGTCTTGCCAGCTCCTCTTCCCCCATATCAGTTCACCCTAATCCCTTCCAGCATCTGGAATGTTTCTAAAGCATAGTTATCTGTCATCCCAGCAATAAAATCTACAATCAAATGGTGCCTTCTAATGGATTCATGACCTCGCTTATTCATTTTGTAATGATCACAGTAACTCTTTGGCAACAACCCTAGCAACCGTACCTCAAAATCAAAATTCTCTGCCTCTTGATGAACCCTACCCATATCTCTTTCAATTAGTGCCTCAAACAGTTCCGCAGAAATTTTTTGGCTATCCAGCAACCGTTCAAAGTGCTTCAAAAGGCCTTTAATAACGCTCCTTCCAGCCAACTCTATATGTTCAGCTGATGAATCAGAGTAGATATATTTTCGAGCATAACGTTTAATTTTCTTGACGACTCCTCCCATTTTATTTTCATCAGAGATCAGATCACCGCCTCCTCCTGCAAGCACTTCTTTAAGGTTATCAACAAAGATGCCTGCCGCCTCATCTACCGATTCACGAATAATTTCAGTCTTAAAGGTAATGAAACGTTCCTTTGAAGATATACCTCTCTCTTCAGCTTCATCCTTGGATGGGACAAACTCTTTAAAATGCTCAGCTAAATCATCAATCGATATAATCCCTTTTTCAATTCCATCCTCCAGATCACTCATTGAGTATGCTATATCATCCGCAGCTTCCATTAATCTTGTAACAGGAAAGACTTTTCCCTTACTCCACCCAACCGCCTTGCAACACCTTTTATAATTTTTGTAGTCTTGGGTATAAATCCCAATTTTCTTCCTCTGCTTATCAATTGGCTGCGTTTCCACAGACCATGGATACTTGATAGTTGAAAGCAATAAAGCATCTGTCAGATTCAGACCAAATTCATCATAACCAGCAAGAAAGCTCATTAAACGAAGCCCTTGTGGATTACCATCAAAACTCTCAAAATCTCCCAATAAATTTAAACTATTCTTGGATGATGCCCACTCTTTTATGGCCGACTCTCCAAGATGTCCAAATGGTGGGTTCCCAATATCATGAAGTAGACAAGCCGTTTCAACAACATTTGCAAACGCTGCCAACTGCTTATAGCTGACCTTTTCCACCCCGCATTTTTCTATCACCTTTTGCGCCAAAAATCTTCCAATCTGGGAAACTTCAATGGAATGAGTCAATCTAGTACGTACAGCCGCATTTGGATCTAAAGGAAACACCTGTGCCTTATGCTGTAATCGCCTAAATGATGCAGAATTGACCACCCTTCCCTTATCACTTTCAGTGGCACCCAACAAATCACCTGCATTTCGCTTTACAGATGATTTTCTAAGCCGCTCATCGGTGATCAACTTCAACAATTTTTTGAACTGATTCTGTCTATTTGGCACAACAACTCCTTTTATACCTCTTGTTTATTCCGCTCATTTATCCACATCTACCCAAACCATTACCTCCGGTATCTTACAATCTGTTGGATAGTTGATCTGGGCACTCACCTCAGCTCTCTCCCCCTCTCATCAACGCCTCTCGAACCCCCCCCATATCCTGCGACAACAATCGTGCAATCGAAGCATCAAACGCCTGCTTGAACTCAGGGTCTTGTGCATAGCTCTTGTATAGATCAAGCTCCCTGCGGCGCTCCTTACTCACTGCATTCTGAATCAGATTTTCCAGTGCCAAACGGCTGTTCTGCTTGTCCGGATTGTTGACGACTTGGGATTCATAATTGGGATCATCCATCACATGACGGGCGACATTAATGAACTTCACCCGCTGCTCTTCCGGGGTTGCCTCCCACCCT
>Ga0209556_1000354_pt1 | contig 31273 bp, 68 predicted proteins | sample SaaInlV_150m_DNA_5_FD_184652 | JGI IMG/M metagenome (GOLD analysis project Ga0209556, IMG submission 184652) | Marine microbial communities from expanding oxygen minimum zones in the Saanich Inlet - SI037_S3LV_150m_DNA (SPAdes) (version 2) | ecosystem: Environmental > Aquatic > Marine >...
AACCGTATGAAACTCGTCAGAGCAATCGGAGAAGGATTACCTGACGACCAAAAGCCAGGTTTCTTCAAATCAGAGAACAAAAGAATGAAATTTGATGATGCATATTTTCAAAAGCAGTACGCCGCCTACAAGGAAGACTTTGAGCATCTCGAAGAAGTTGCTTCCAAAGAAGAGGTAGATGAAATGAAGGCACCTCAAGGCAGCGGAATCAGAGGTGTTTACTCTGACAAGTCCGATGACGATGATCACGAACCGACGACGAAGAAAGTTGGTACGAAAGGATCAACAGTTACAACTGCCAAAGCGCGTAAGATGAACGAGGAAGACCTCGAAGAGATGGCCAAGATGAAAAGAGATGATCTTGAAGAACAAGTTGAAGGACAAGATGATATGGGCGAGATGGAGACGGCACCAGAAGATGAGTCAGAACTCGACGGAGGAGACTTGGAAATCGGTGATGTCGACGCAGATGTCGACGCGGAAGTCAGCGTCCCGGAGTCAGATGTTGAGGCTCTTAGAACAGCAAGAGGTGTCATCGACCAAATCTTGTCAGCCGCTGACGGAGCAACCGCCGGAGACGAAATGGACCCGGAAGCGGAGATCGAGGACGAAGAAGCGGGTCTACTTGATGACGAGCCGGAAATGGGGATGGATGAGGAACCCACTGAATTTAACGAAGAAGCACTCGAAGAAATGATCGAGAGCATCACTGCGAAGGTAGCCAAGAGGCTTGTTAAAGAAGCTCTCGTCAGGAAGCTTACCAAGTAGAGCGCACCCGAAACAAAAAGAAGAGATTCTGATATGTTAGAGAATGCATTGTGGTTTTTCCTGGGGGCCTTGCTGCACAAGATCCTATCTACCGTGCTCGGCATATCAACATCTAGGGTCATCTTGCAGGAAGTTTATGATTGTCTCCTTCTCATTTGCGACGCAGTCGACGTCGACCTCAACAATGCCCTAAACAAACGACGTAGCTGGCTAGAGAACACCTCAACAGACGAAAAAGAAATCAACAGACTGTGTAGAGACGATGCGTTGTTCAAAAGGCAGTGGAAAACCTTGATTCTTGCTAAGTTCGTTGTTGCGATCCCGAAGAGGTATTTTAGGCCCTTGAGGTACTTGACAAAGACCACACCGGATGCTAGACTAAGGGAGCTTAAAAACAGCTTAGAAAAAACTAATTTAAGAAAGGATTAGGAAATGTCTATAGAAGTTGTAGCTTGGGAAATATTCGATGAAGCGACTCCGAAACACACATATAAAGTGCAGGTGCGATCAAAAACCTTGAAAGAGGTCAATGAGATCTTCAAGGATGCTTCACATTGGATGCCGTCAGGAGAGGGCTTCTCGCCCAGGACAAAAGATTATATTAGAATCTTCTCCAGACTTTTTAAGGAGAGAGAAGACTGGTACAAGTTTGCAAAAAGCTTGGACTGTAAAGTGGTAGAGATTAAAAAGAATGGTAAGGAGAAAGTTTTCAATGCTAGAAAAACTCGCAAAAAATAAAAAGAAAGACAAAGAAACAGATCTAAGTAAGCAAATTGTCATTGTCAACAACATAGACGGCGCCGGCAACAGAGCAGATGAGATTAGAACGATCAACCTTTATTCAGATATTACTGAGAAGGTTTGTGCGGAGGCTGTCTCGGCTTTATTTTACTTCAAGGACACTGCTGTTACGTACGAACTTAAGGACCCTGACAACCCAGACTCTGAAGTGATCGGAATCTCAAAGCCCGTCTCTTTGGTTATTTCTACGTTTGGCGGCTCGGCAACGGATATGTTTTCGGTTTACGATACGATGAGAATGACTAAAGAGGTTTGCGACATCAACACGATTGGTATGGGCAAGGTAATGTCCGCAGGTGTGCTCTTACTGGCCGCAGGAACCAAGGGTAAGCGAAAGATTGGCGCAAACTGCAGGGTCATGATCCACGGCGTAGCTGGCGGCTTTGGCGGCACCCTGACTACGATGGAGAACGAGATCGAAGAGATTAAGTGGATTCAAGAGAAGTATATCTCTTGCCTTGCCGCAGAAACAAACTTGACTGTTAAAAGATTAAAAAAGATGATTCGTCGGCAGGTGGATGTTTACTTATCAGCAGAACAGGCAGTTGAATTTGGCATTGCAGATGAGATTATTTGATACTACTTACTTTGTATAAGGAGGTTTATTATGTCTAGTGATTATATTGAGATGTTGTCGGGTTTGATAAGGGAGGCTCTGAATCACCCTAGTGAAGTTAACGAGAGCGACGAACAGAACTCTATAGTCTACGAGCCGATAGTCTTTGATCCGAACTGGATGACTTTGAGTTCTGACGCACTAAAACCTAGAAGTTTAAAAAGATTTGAGTTGGCGGTACAGAACATCAATCCTGGATCGATACAGAACCTTAGAAGCTTCGTACAGAAAATGAATCAATTCATCTTAGAGGAGCCTTCCTCAACCACTGAAGCTGTATCAAGGGCAGAGATCCTTAGAACAATTTACAACATCCTAGGCCCAGAGAGCGCAACAAGAGCCTCTTCCAGAGGCTACACATTTGAGCAATTTCTAGCAAGACTGTTCGACGGAGAAGTAATAGACTCAGGTGTTTCAAAGGACGTTGTTGACATAAAATTTGGATCACAAGGAGTCTCCGTCAAGTTCATAAAACCAGGGTCTAAGATAGTGGGGTCTTATACGAACCTCTTGAGAAACCCTAATGTAAAATATATCGTAGCTCAAAAATATCCTGGGAAGAAAATTAGCTTTTATGAGTTCGATGTCAACCTCGAAGTAGCTCAAAGTTGGAAGGAGTCTGGGTTCGTAACTCCGACTCCTTCGAATCAATCGGAAAGATTTTCTGTTCCTTTGACGTCCGTTTCTTCGACGCCGAGTTATGAACTGGAGTTGGGCTCGGTTGTTCCGCGCACCAAGCAGATATTTGAACTACTGGATACTAGGTTCAAGCAACTGTTTACGCAGCTTAGAGACCTGGTAAACTCAGCAGATCAGTTGGCCTATGGCCACGACGATAGAACCAAGGAAAAAGCTGCTAAAACCAAAGACAAGGCGGATGCCACCAGTCGTGCAGCAGAAAAGATTCAACAAGACTCTTGACAATAAGATAAGATACATTATATTATAGTAGAATAAAAGAAAGCGAGGTATTCATGTCTAAACACTTCTGTTCAGAAGGCGAGTTAAGATCTAAATTATCAGAGGGCATCAAGATTCTATCAGAGAACGTCGGTTCTACCCTGGGCCCGAAGGGTAGAAATGTAATTATAAGGGAGAAGGGTAAAAAGCCATTCATTACCAAGGACGGCGTGACCGTCGCTAGGTTCGTGGACTTGGAAGACCCAGTAATGGATGTCGCTGCGCAGATCGTAAAAGAGGCATCAGCAAGGACCAACATTGAGGCTGGGGACGGCACAACCACATCAACCATACTGGCTGGCGCGATATTTCTTTCTGCAGACGAGGCGCTTGACCACAGGGTTAACGCCACAGAGCTTAAAAGAGGTATCGATAAAGCTGTCGCAGCCGTGGTGGGTAAACTTGCGGACCTCTCTAGACCAATCAGCAGTAAAGCTGACATTGCTCACATTGCGTCCCTTTCAGCAAACAATGACAGTACTATCGGGGAGTTGATCTCGGAGGCTGTGGACAAGGTTGGAAAGAACGGTTCGATCACGATCAAGGAGGCTAAGTCTGTTGACACGACCCTGGACCTTGTTGAGGGTTTTAGATTCGATTCTGGCTATGCCGCCGGCGCTTTTGTGACAGACGAAAGAAGGAAGGTTGCAAGCTATGAAGACCCGGTTTTTTTGATAACGGATTCTAAACTTGAGCGAGTAGAGCAAATCTTACCATCACTTGAGACCGCAGCTAGAGAAGGCAGGCCATTCATTATTGTCGCGGACGAAATTGAAGGACAAGCCCTCGCCGCTTTGATAATGAACACGATTCGCGGTTCTATGAAAGTGGCTGCGATCAAGGCACCTAGGTACGGGGAGACTAGGCGAAATATTATGAGCGACCTATCTCTCGCGACAGGTGCGAAATATTTCAGAAAATCCGAGGGTGACGATCTTTCGTCGCCTTCTCTTGTTGACTTCGGCAGCGCCCACTCCATTGAGATTGGCCTTGGGTACACCACAATCGTTGGCGGTCACGGCACCGCTAGCAAAGTGGACGAGCGGATTGAGAATTTGAAAGAAGATATCAAGCAAGAAGAATCGATCGATGAGTGTCAGCGCATCCAAGAGAGAATAACCCGCCTAGCATCAGGCATCGCTGTAATCAATGTAGGTGCCCACACTGAAGTCGAAATGATTGAGAAGAAACACCGTATCGAGGATGCCCTAGAAGCAGTTCGGTCTGCCCAGCTTGAAGGGGTAGTCCCAGGTGGGGGCATAACATTATTTTCGATTGCCAGAGAGTTAGAAGTTGAGACCGACAACGAAGAACAAAAGATGGGTGTTGGCATAGTCAAGAGTGCAATCTTAGCTCCGATTGTAAAGATGTCCGAAAACTCTGGACTTGATCCAATTATGGTTTTGGAGAGATTAGAAAGCATAAACGATCCCAAAATTGGTATGAACTTTGCGACTGGAGAGTTGGTTGATTTTTTCGAGGCGGGAATTATTGACCCCGCCAAGGTGACCAGATGTGCATTACAGAACGCTGCGTCAGTAGCGGGAGTTTTGATCACAACAAACTTCGCCGTCTTAGAGACTTAAGAACTAGTTATGTTGTAAGTCATAACGGAGGGAGTTCTTCATGTCTGTAGAGCATAGCGGTATAGATCAGTTGCTTAAGTTAGATGTTAAAATGGATAAGATCTGCAATAGTCTCGAACTTTTCAAAGAAAAGCAAGACTTGATGGCTGCTGACATAGCAAAGATTAAGGAGGCTGTTTACAACCCAGACAACGGCCTTTATGCCCGCCTTCGCCAACTTGAGGCCTGGAGATCTACTTCCTCCAAATTAATATGGACCCTGTTTTCCTCTGTGATCGGTCTTCTCAGTGCTTTTATAATTAAAAACTTTCCTTGACAGTCGGCTCGCTTAACAATATACTAGAGAGGTATAGTGTTTTTGAAAGGTACGAAAAATTTTATCTACAGCACTTACCTTTTGAGGTTAGAGATACATCTTTTGGAGCTTTATGGCGTGGAGGTGGTTTATGACTATCTCGCCAGTGACGCATATTATGATTCCGCGAGAGTGATTGAAATAAACAGTAGGCAAGGTATGAAATCTAGACTCCATTCGCTTTTGCACGAAGCAGGTCACGTAGAATTAAGAAACGAGGCTAGTCGCGCAAGTTTTGCAACAAACTTTCCATTTATGAGAAAGAGAGGCTCCAGTGTTCGCGGAGACAAGAACCATCGCGCCGACGTACTGAGGGAAGAGGTGTTGGCCTGGGAACGCGCCAGAGGTCTAGCTGTGCGACTAGGTATCCCAATCGAAGCAGAATCTTGGAACAAACACAGACAGAGTTCTTTAATATCTTATATGGAGTGGTTTTAGATGAAAGTGAAGATATCGTACACCGTAGACGTGGACAGTATTCCAGGCGAAATACAGGGCCTTGTTGATAAAATTTCAATAAAGAAGCACAAAATTGACTCGCAATTCGGCAGATTAGAAAATAGCTTCAAGTTTGAGTCCTTGGAGAGCGGCTTATCCCAGATAGCGACATTGCGAGCCGAAGTGTTCGACTTGGATGTTTTTTTACAAGACTTGGACGCTATCACTGCCGGATATTTGTCGATGATTTCTCACAGGCCAGTAGCGGAGGGGATCAATGTCGAAGATAGAGAGGGGTAAACTTTTTTATGCTCCATCTGGAATTATGATGTTTGGCAAGAACGTTATAAATAAGCTGGAAGCGCCGGCCGTGATGATAAACATAAAGGATATGGATAACTTCTATGAGACATATTTTGACGGAGCAAAGTATTTGGTTAGAAAAAGGGATGTGTTCCCAATTGAAGAAGGAGTAAAGTACGATGTTAAAGTTTAGTGAGGTATATAAGAACGCAAGTGGGGCCTGGACACTAAGGCATATATCTGTTAACACAGGAAACATTACGACGGTTAGGGAGAACACGGTTGTTGCTAACCTCATCAGTGAGGGGCAATCTGAACTGCCTTCAGGTGCCAACAGATTCTGCACGATAGTTATACAAGCGGGCGGCACAGTATCCGAGGTCGTGGTTGTTGGAGGATTGACCGAGGTAGAAATGCTGGTCAAGGGCGCTTCAAAGAGAAGGGGTGTGCTTCTTGGATAGTAAAGACACGTTTCTAATTTACGGTCGGTCCTCTTGCCCTTTCTGTACTAGAGCCCACCAGTTGCTGAAGCAGGCTTCGATTGAGTGTCTGTTTTTTGACTTGGAGAAGGACAGAAGGTTCCTTGAGGAAGCTAAGAATTTTTATGGATACGAGACTGTACCAATCATTTTAAGATTGTGTTACAAGTCTGGGATAGCTAATTTTGTGGGTGGTTGTGACGACCTGGAAGAGTTATTAAATGTTAGATGAAATTAAATGTGATCTCGTACTTAGGCCAGAATATATTATGCTCGGCGGCGACAAGGAAAAGTATGGAAAGTACCTTTCTTCTTGCTTTTGGGACGTACCTGAATTTGGATCGAAGAGTTGGGGTGTAGGAGTTTACATCGAAGTCGACGACTATAGATTTTTAGATGACCCGAATGCTGTATCTGTAGCCCGAAGGTGTGTGGAGTTCTTGAATACTCCACCACCACGAGCCAAGTATAGCAAAAAAAAGCCCAAACCAAAATATGGAACTCTGGAGTTATACAACGCAAAATATGTCAATAAGGGCGGCAAAACTTTAATTTCGGCGATAGTCATCACTAACGAAAAAAAGAATCGATCATTCTGGGGCAAGGGTGTAAATGTCTGATCAACCCTTCATTATGACAAAAGCAGATATCCAAAGCCAGGCAGAGCTGTGTGAACAATATATGACTCGCTGCAAATCTATTTTACTTTTTGAAGCACAATTTGACCGCTTCAAAATGAGAAGGGATCAATACGCTAACGTCTGTGAGACTTACGGTTTGTGTTCAATAATGTTGGACTCCCTCTACAGGCTGTTTGACTTTGACGAGGACGTACCTGCCGATGCAGAATACGAAGTGCCGAAACCCTTTGCAGATGCGCTCTTTATTGTGTTAAGAGGTTGCTTAGCATCTGCTAAAAAATTTAAGAACCTAAACTTGTCTATGGAACTTCACTAATGCATTACTTAATTTTAGGCATAGTCCTGTTCTTCCTCGGGCAAATCGTAGGATGGTTTCAATTGAACGCCCAGAGCATCTCTAGTTGGTGGAGCGATAAAGCTCTGTTCTCAGCAGTTGTTTTAGGTGTCCCGACATCTGTCTTGTTTTGGTACGGCTGGAGATATGTAGTGACGGAGACAGGTTCAGCCTGGACAGCCAGATTTATAGCTTCCTCTGCGGGCCTGATAGTGTTTCCGTTTTTAACTTGGATATTTCTGGATGAGTCTATGCTTACTACAAAAACTATGACTTGTCTCTTTTTGGCGGTTTTAACTCTTTTTATCCAACTAAAGTATTGATAGCCACTTTCGAGTCCCCTTTCTCACTTTAGTTGCTATTTATTATATTGAGGAGAATTTTATGAGTCTTAGTAAAACCTGGAAATCCTACTTGGCTGAAGCCAGCCAAAGCCGCCAAAAGTCGAACTATAGATTCTACTTGATGTTAGGATACCAGACAACCGAGGGTCGCGGCCTGGATGATATATTAGCAGAGGTCCGAGCGATACCCTCAGTGACAGTAGTTACTGTGGCAACCAGAAACAGGAAGGTTGGAGAAAATATGTACGTCGCAGGGGTCGCCATAAAGTTTGTTCCGAGCTTTCCAGGGACTATCAGGTCCCCCGAGGAAGCCAAATCTAGAATTGTTCAAACACTGAGGGCAGTCAAAGGAGTCACGAGGATATTTAAACTCTCCACTAAGTTCGAAAGGATCGACTAGTGTACACGACGCCGGACGCATCCCGCCGAACTGCTGTTAAAATCATGATCACAGATACACTAGGCGAAGATTATCAAGAACTTTCGCTAAGAAAACTAAGCGTGTCAGAGCACCTTCAGGGCAAAAAGACCACAATAGATTATGAATTTTTTGACGGAGCGCAGATTATAGAAATAAATGACGCCCCCGGAATGGGCGCAGCGGATGCTTTCTTCAAATCTATTATCGCACATTACCGGGACTTTTCATCGATACAACCTCTTCAATTGAAATCGTTCGAAGTTAAGGCCGACCTACCAAGGTCGCAGGCAGGGACAGACGCCAAAGTCCTAGTTGGGGCTGAGTTTTGCAACGGACGCCAAAGCGCAACGTTCACAGCCAGCGATTATTCGATAGTGACCGCGTGTTGCAAGTGTGTGCTGGACTCTGTAGAGTATTTCTTAAATTCGGAGCTTGCTTTTAAGAAGATGAAAATGATTATTCAGGATGCAAAGAGTAGGAACAGGTCGGACATTGTGTCTAAATACGAGTATCGACTGGCAAGTTTGGTCAACTCCAATATAGCATTTTACGAGGGAGTCTAATGTCTCACCGCCTTTGCTTGCTTATAGCGACTAGCATCTCGATGATGTTGTTTTGGTATAGAAATTATGCACTTCAGTAAAGGTTTTCGAGACGTTTTGATTTTTTTGTGGTTTGTTGTGCTTGTTTTGACTGGAGTTGTGGCACTATGTGGTCCCGAAGAAATAGAACGGCAGACTGTCAGACAAAAGAGGCACAATCTTCGAATTCAGATGTCACGCTGAGCCTTGTATTTTATGTTGATAAAACAAACAGAAGGTGATACGGTATAGGTATGAAAAATAAGAGCTTTTTATTAAATTTTTTGGTGTTTTGCTCTGGTGCTGCCGCGTACAATCTCTACGCGCTGGTTAACTTTAGAAACCACAATTTGTCAGATCAGATTGAATGTTCTATGGTTTACAACGTATGTACTGTTAAGGAAGCGTATTATCGCAATTATTTGGATTACCAAAAGTATAACTTAGAACTCTGTAAAGACGAAATAGAATCCTACAGGGGTGAACAGGAGTAAAGATGCTGTATTGTGTTTTGTTTGTTATGTCGACTGGCGTTGGATTTGCCAATGATGATTGTGTTCGTAGGGACGGACTATTAAGGTCGCCAAGTCAGATCGTATATCTTGTCGATATGCTGCCTGAAAACCTGGTGGTCACCCCCGCCCCACAGTCTTATGTAAATTTATGGAGGATACCATTTTATGTTGGAAGCGAGTATTCACACGGCCCTAGATACTCTCGAACCCATCACCGAAGAAATCGCACGCGATCGGTTTCAATGCCTGTCAAATACCGTTGGATTTCTACAAACGAATGGGTGATCAGGACAGGGTCAGGCGCTCGCTGGTCTCGCAATTCTCATCGAGGTCATAGCCGACATAAGTTTGGACCAGGTAATTCATCAAAGTATACTCTAGAAAAGAGAAGACGTAGGCATAGATAGGGGAATATCGACATATTATGACCAAGGCAGAAAAGAAGAAGCTGAGAGAGATGTACCAAAGTTTTTCTGATCAGGTAGTCAAAAACCAGGTAGACATAATGGCGATTATACACCAACTCCAAGGAAGAATTACAGACTTGGACGTAATTCACGGTAAGTTTATGAAAGAACATCGCAAGTTCATACCCCAGGAAGTAATTGTGAAAGAGATTGAAGAATGAAAAAAAAGATTCACGTAAATCAGCATAAAATAAAATCTAATTCAAAAACTGGAGAGAGGGAGCCGGTTATAACCGTAAAGACTTACAAGAGTAACACCTATTGTCACGAGGTCTATGTAAGTGGGCCCTGCAAAGTCATTTATTCACCAGATAAACCCTTACCTTGTGGCGCAAAAGTTTGGATAGAAACAGAATCAGAGATAATTTGCGACAATATTGATTGACTATCTAACCACTACTGTGTAGATTGTTATTACATACAACAAAGTTAGAAGTTATGGCGTAGACTATGATATGATGCTTGAGTGTAAGAAAAAAGAACTAGCCCTAATTAAGTACAGAGAGATTTTACAGGCGGCGTAGATTATGAACAACAAAAGGCTTATGTTTGAATTGCTAGAGGATGCTATCAGCAAGAACCTTCCTTTACCCTCTACTGAGGTTGAGAAGTTGGCGATTATAATCTTCGAGAAAATAGAGAACAGTTTCGAATACAAACACTATCACGATGGAGGGATCAAGTTATGGTCGCAAGAAAAAGACATTTAGCTAAGGCACTGACCTGGAGGGTGGTCGGCACGATTGATACTTTTCTCCTCGGCTGGTTAGTATCTGGAGACATTACGATAGGTGTAGCAATCGGAGGCCTTGAGATAATCACGAAGATGGTCCTCTATTACTTTCACGAGCGGGCCTGGTATATGTTCAAGTGGGGTGTCAAGGATAAATGAGTATATTGGTTTCTGTAATTTGCTGGACCCTATCGTTTCTTAGTTTGTACGTTTTGACGCTTTGTGTCGAGCGCCTTAGAGATCTTTTTTATGGAGAGTAAAATGTTTTATTTAGTTTTAATCTTTGCAGCCGTTACTACGCTTGCCTGCACAGACAAAGTGAAGTCCACCAAGGTTGTTGACATTCCACACGCCTACAGCCCAAAAGTAAAGAAGGCTTGCAACACAATTAAGGCACTCAGTCAAGACCCAAAGAAGTACAACTTTAAAGGGTGTATGAGGGAGTTGAGCAGCTTTCGTAACGAAATGGAAGACATCCTAAAAGACCCCCAGAACCTTAAAGAAACTAGCAATTAAGCCCCCTGCTGTACTACTTATGTTTTGTAGTAGGAGGTTTAAATTGTGTTCTTAAAGATAGGTTCTAGAGGGGAAGATGTGAAGGAGTTGCAGTTGGCCCTGAATGTTTTAGGTCACAACTGTGGAGTTGCGGACGGAATTTTTGGCAGAGGCACAGCGCATCAAGTGGAAAAGTTTCAAGAGTCTGCGCATATCCACGCTGACGGTATAGTAGGTCGCGGCACAATGAGGGCGCTAAATGAATCTCTTGATGCTGCCGGCGAGGGCTCATCCAAATTTGAATTGGGGAAGCACCCAGATCCGGTAGAAACTCTTCACAAAATGAAATGGGTCAAGGTCGAAGCGGACAAGGTTGACGGCAGCGGTGGATACAATCGATTTTACCTCAGAGAAGATGCAGCAGAGGCTTATAACGCCTTTAGAGGCGACGTTCTTGCACTCGGAGGTGTAATCACTAGTGCAGGTGCCCGCCGCCCTTTACACGACAGTTCTAAGTCGAAATCTAGAAGTACAAAGTCTATGCACTACACCGGCTTGGCCCTTGACATGGCTCTGGATTCGGGAATGAACAACCCCAAAAAGGAAAGATATGTTGTAGAAGAGTCTGGTGACAGGCGATGGAACGTCTGGTGTAGGACAGAGAACGAAAGCGTACCCAAGGTAAAGTTGTCTGGATATACGTACAACCACACCAGGGTCTTGGTCGAGGACCGATTTTTTTCGATAACAGACCTGGCAAAAAAGCATGGGTGGCAGCCCATCAGAGCAAGAAGCTGGTTTATGAGGGGTGGGAAGTTCACAGGGGCAGAATGGTGGCACTTTCAATGGGAGGACGGCCTGATAAAAGGTAAGTCAACCTTTGGTGGAGAGCTTTTAAAGCTATACTCCTTAACGGAATGCAAGGAGTTCGCCCACTGGGAAGACGCAAAAAATTGCACGTTTGGAGTAGATTGGTTTTAATATAAAAATAGGAGGAAGAAAGTGAGTGACATGAAAGAAATATTGAATGAGTGGCGTGGATTCGTAAATGAATCTGGACTAAGTAGAGTCTATAAACACATCCAAGAGCACGACTGTGCTGTGATCACAGCGTTCAGAGATGATACAGACGAATCAGACCAATGCACAGAGAAGGCAGTGATTGGTGGTGATAACATGGAGAGAAACCGAGACCTCAAGGCGACATTGCTTGGTCTTGGGTATGGTGTTACCAAGGTTGACGGATCTTACATAGAGAAGTTTGGTACACCATTGGCGAAAGAGGTTAAAGAGAACAGTTTGTTCTGCGTAAACATCAATGATGATGCAGACTTTGTGAGTAGAATCGCTGCCCTGGGTGAGAAGTTCTGTCAGGACTCTGTTATCGTGTTTCCAAAGGGCGGCAAAGACGCACACCTGATCGGAACAAACAACGCTGAGTTTCCTGGTTATGGTAAGAAGAGTATGCAAGGAGACCTGGCAATGGGTCAAGAAGGCGAGTTCATGACTAGAGTTAACAATAGACCCTTTATGACAAAGGAAGGCGTAGAATTGGAAACATACGAGAAACTTCCACGACTCCAGAGAATGGCAGTAAGGTCAATTCAGAAAAAGATTTTAGGATAATGTAATGGAATATATGGCTGTCTGGGAAGCACAACACATTGACGTCGTTCGGAGTGTTGGCTATATCGCGTCTTGGTCGAGCTTTTTGACTATTTTGGGCGTCCTGTTCTACCGAAGCAGTTGAATTTTAGTGATGGTTATTTAAAAATGATTTCTCACAACTATTTACTTTATGTACGAAAGAGAATTTATTACCGGACAAATAGTCTTTCTTCGTGATTATCCCTACGGTAAACCTTTAAATCTTTTCGGAAAGGTGGTAGGGTATATAGGGATTGATCGTTATAACATTGTTATGATGAACGGACTGCAAGAAGGCAGCGTTGTTTCTTATAAAGAATGGAGACTAATTTCTGAAAGGGATACGGAGTGTTTTCACAAGCACCGAAAAAATTAACATTTTATTCTTTCACCCCAAACGGTGATATGAACAGGATCGAAGTCAGGCCCACCGATGAAGGTGTGGTTTTAGTTGTCGGCGACAAGGAATTTTCCTTTGACATTGACTCTGCTGTCAATTTGGCAGATGCGATCATTGACGTGGCTGGAGATGTAGGTAGGTTAAATGATTTCCAATAGAAAAAGATTCGGCAAGAACTTAGTTGTGCACTTAGAAGATGGGGACTCTTCCTGTACTTTCCACGACATCGACAATCTAGACACAAAATCGATTGAAGAAGCAGAGAACAACTATGAAAAGGTGTTTGTCGTGCTGAGAGGACTTTTAGAGCGGACAGTCACAGATGATGAAGAAGTTAGGTTGACACTGTGTCAGAATTTGTCTGATGCTCTTAGGCAAAACAATCTTATTTGCAAGGATTAAAGATGACTAAAGGCGAAGATGTTTTGATTGTCAAAGATTACGATCTTTTCGACAACAATGTCAATGGCACTGTGGGTGTCTATATTAAACTAAGTGAGACAAACAATAAACATATGATCTATTTCCCAGACTTGCAGGAGTGGGGGGAGTTCGAGGAGGACTACTTTGAACTGGTTAAAACTGATTTTGTCCCTGAGAAGAACAAAAAGTTCGTAGACAGAGTTCAACCTCTTAGTGTAACTCTCGAAACATAGATGGTCAAATATGAAAATTAAAAACCTTATTCCAAATGTTGTTATTGACGGCCTTATAGTCTCTACCCTGGCTATGGGCGCTGTCCTTGTATTACCCAAAATCGTATATTCTATTTTGGTAAAAGAAGGAGTATTCGGCGATTGAGGGTAACGCTAGAAAAAGAATTACATAAGTAGCTTGACAAATCAGGACAAGTTTGTAATAATATATAAACAGAGAATACATAGAAGGAGAATATTATGATTCTAGAAAACTTGAAAACATTACTCGAAGTATTATCTTCAGAGGAAAATTTAACAGACGCGACTAAGACTGAGCAGGGTAACGCCGCAGCAGGCAGGAGGCTTAGAAAGGCATGTCTTCAAGCAATCAAGGACTTGAAGGAACTTCGGACAGAGGCTTTAGAGAGCACGAGAAAATAAAATGTACGCAATCACTGTGACTGATCATATCCCTGGACAAGATACTAAGACGGAAACGATCTATGAAGAGAACGAGCGTGATGCCCGCCGCACCTTTGTAGATTTGAACTTGTCCAGGTTCAGAGACACTTCGATCCTTGGAGACCAGTTTTTAAGGATCTGTAAAGAAACAGACCCTCTCGTCCTGGTTGAGAGATTGTATGTGTTTTTCAGGACTATTAGACCCGAGTCCTACACTGTGGAGTCCAAAGCTTTATAGTGAGGTCGGGGGATATAAAACTAGAAAAGTTTTATTGGTGTGTACGTCACCGGTCCCCGTGTACTGTAAAGGCGTACGCACTGTTTATGGTTTATGTGGTGTTTAGTGATCGGTCCAATGATGGATGGTACCATTGTGCAGAAATTGAAGAAATCGAAGGCATAGAATACAAATGAGAAGAAATGCTAAACTAACAGAGGTTAAGCGATTGATTATGGAAAACCTGCCAAGCAGAAATGATCAGGTTGGCATCACCAGAGCGAGCCTGCTTAACTATTGTGTGCAGGATGGGGTATCTCTCCAATTATTAGTAGAGCCCCCGCTTTTTGAGCAAGCACTCAGTTCACTAGTCAGTGAGCAAAATGTGGTTTATTTTTCTAGTGAAGACGTCCGCCCTACTTACAAGGGTGTGAATAACTATAATAAGTGGAGTTAATAGCTCCTGAAGAGGAAGTAGAAATGAAGGTAAAGGGATATAACGCAACTTTTGTAAAGAGTTCTGGAGAAGAACGTACGATGAATTTTGTTCGCAACGCGGACTTGCCATCGAATTTTTTGGATGGGAAGGTTAAGAATAAAGATAAAGACGCATCAAGAAACTATACTGAAGGTCGAGAGCTAGTTTGGGATCTTGATAGCCAGGGTTTTAGAACCTTTAACTGGGACACTGTGGTCGGGTCGCCCTCCACAGAAGAGGTTGAATTAAACTAAAAAGCCCGATCGGGCAGAGGAGAAATTGTTATGGGAAAGAAGACGATCGCTAAAGAAGGTCGCAGTGTAAAGGTGCACTACAAGGGTACCTTGGACGATGGTAAAGAATTTGATAACTCATACAAGCGCGGCGAGGCCATCGGCTTCACAGTTGGCGCAGGGGAGATGATTCCAGGGTTCGATTCCGCCGTGGCTGGTATGAAGGTGGGACAAAAGAAGACAATTAAAGTCCCAACAGAGAGTGCATATGGTGTAAGAAACCCAAATGCGGTCCAAGAGGTTCCAAAGACGTTGTTTCCTGTCGACTTTCCGTTCCAACCTGGGGTCATGGTGGAGGGTAACAACAACGGTCATCCCGTCCGAGGTGTGATTAACGATGTTGCCGAAGAGATGGTACTGGTTGATTTTAATCACCCCCTGTCGGGGATGGACTTGAACTTTGACATTGAGTTGGTTGAAGTAGATTAATTAGTATCGAGAGGGTCTGGACTAAAGCTTATGAAGAGGACGATAAAACACATTTCTTATCTTGAAGGAGATGGTAGGTCCGTACTTGAGTCTAAGAATGACGGTACGTTCCGATACATTTTGCATTATATGTCCGATAGTAGGCTAAAGTCAAAGTACGTAAACTACACCGCCAGGGAGTTCATCTATCACGAAGATATTGTCAATAACGATCCAGTTTTGACTTTGTTAACGGGAGAAAAAATCAGAGTCTTCCCTGGCGGAGATCCCAGCTACTTACCAGCAATGGTTGAGGGTGTCCTGAACAAGAACGATAAGAGAGAGAAGCTAAAGAGAAAGCTCGAAGAGCAGAAGAAGAAGCGCAAAGACTCGGAAAATCTCGGAGATTCAAGTGGCAACACTGATGAATATTACAACCCGTTCATATATCCAGGAGGTTGAGTGCCTATGAGGACGCTTAAACCTGGCGACCTTGTTTTAGTTCAGGACGAATACAGTTTGTACAACGGAGAGCCTGCTATGGTTTTAAAGTCGTTGTACTATAATTTAGCCGGTAAACCGACATCGGAAGCAAACTGGCATCCAGACTCGTATTCTTGTAGATTGTTGTTGCATAAGAGTACACAGTGCGTTACAGTTAGAGCCAGGTTCTTGATAAGATTGAAAGAGGGTGTAAAAAGTGCTTGAGATTATTGGAGAGATTGCGATTCTTGCTGCTGCTATCTTTATTGGCAGTGTAGCTTTTGATTGGTACAGGAAAAACAACCTATGAAACTTTTGTATTTACAAATCATTATTTTTATGCTAGGGTGCCCACAAGCATCGGTATAACAGATTAAGCCTCGGTAGCTCAGTTGGATAGAGCAACGGCCTTCTAAGCCGTGGGTCATAGGTTCGAATCCTATCCGAGGTGCTTTTATATTTTACAAGATCGACGACAGGGGTTAAGATAATGCCGTGTACATATTGTGGAAATCCAAAGCACACTCGCAAGCAGTGTGAAGAATTGAGTAACGACTTCCAAACTTACCTAAAGGTAAGCACCTTGGTGAGGGAAGATTATGTAGAAAGCCTAACAGAAAAGGGCATTGTCCCAGGTGCTATCGTGAGGACTTATAACAGAACAAATAACTTTATGAACAAGTCTTCTGAAACTCCTGTAAAGGGCATCGGAAACCTTGATATGTTTAGTTGCTATTCAGGCCCAGGCAAGAAAGCATTCGCCAATGATTCTCCTACCAGGGAGCACATTGTTCTTGACGATGACGACGAACGCTTGGTTACTCCAAACCATTGTTATGAGATTGTCCAAGCAAGCGACCAAGACTGGGAAACCAATTTCGTTACGACACAAGTTCTCACAGAGGACGAGTTCAAGGCAAGGTTCAAGGGCAAGAAGCGTCATATTGGATTTGAAACATCGTTGTTTGGGTGTGTCGTAAAGAAATACACTACTCACCAAGAGACAAATGAAGAGATGGCTGCTAGATATAAACGAGAAGATGAAGAGAGAAAAGCAAAGATGAATGATGTAATCAATGGTGAGTCAATTTATGTAGTAACAGGGACATCAACAACTGACGACTACAAGAGAGTTCACTCAAGCTCAGAAACAAAGACTGCAACAGACTTTGAAACAGCACAGGCACTTGCTGCCCAAATGTATTTAGAGCAAGCAGAAGACTGGGATACCTTCTATTCCCACAAGGATTTATTAGGCAAGTTGTCCAATGCAGTGTCCGACACGACTGACCCTGCTGCTACGACTTACGAGTTCTTCTCTAGTCACGGAGAGACTTTGTTCGAAGGTGAGTTTGTCCCAAAAACCTTTTACGTTACTATCGAGGAGCAGGAAACAGAAGTAGCGAATGTTTCAGCACTCCGAGAGGCAGTTCAGGACTTAGCAGAGAGATTTTTAGAGGGGTGAGACTTCGCAAGTGAAAACTTTTTTGTTGTTATTGACACTTGCCTGTGCTAGTGTAGATCAAGAAGAAAAAGAAGAGAGGAAGATTGTAGCGATTGTTTGCTACAATCCCAACTCTGTCTGGCATCTTTCAGAGTGCAACGATGAGTGCACAAAGAGAGATTATGATGGTGACGCACACTGTTTTGGATTGGCCAACACTATGTGTGAAGCTCAAGAGAAACCAGAGCATATTAGAATGGCCTGTGGCCTGTACTATTAAAAATTAACAACTGGCCCTTGGGCCGAAAGGTAGGTTCTCTATGAATCGTAAAATGTTAGAAGAACTAGAAAAGAAAATCCCAAACTTCAAGACAAAGCATTGTGAATGGGTGAATATTGACAATATGATTGTTGATGAGGCTAACAGTCAGATTCGCAAGAATGGAAAGGTAGCAGCCAAGGTACCAGGGATGGTGATCGACATAGAACAACACGGACAACAAGTTCCAGGTTGTGGTCGTCGTTTGCCAAACGGCCAGGTTGAGTTGAAAGATGGCATCACTAGATTCTCGGCGATAAAAGACATTGGTGACTCCAATGAATCATTTCACGGTCAGTTTTTGGTGTCTTTCTACCACGATGGTATCTTCGACACCGACGACGAATGGATCATACACCAAGCTAAGTGCAACGATCATGAACCATCAACGGCTAATACGAGTCAGGATATCAAGTATCAGATCAACAAGATGTATGTAAAGGGTACGTTGACCCGAATGATTGGGTTCAAGCACGCTGAAGATCCAAAGGAGTGGATCAAAAGCGCATCTAACTTCCTGAAGGAAGAAGTGTATACCCGCAGTCCTTTAACAAAGGATTCTATCAAGAATATTGTCAAGGGGATTATCAACAAGTCATTGCCCGTTGGCGAGAGGTACGAAAACTACACAAAATCAGAGGGGTTCGAGTTCTATTCAAAGGTCAACACGCTTGGTTGGAGCGGAACGGCTGGCAACGTAGTTGCTGGACATTGCGTGTATGCTGTGACTGGCACTGGCGATGAGAAAGACCTGATGGGAAATGCCTGGCGAAAGTCGGGTGTTCATCCTCACGCAAAATTTGATGTTATTGCTTGGGTTGGAGATCTTTCCGATAAGGACGATGACGGAATCACTCAGGCTCGCCAGAGGATTTTTGATATGTATTTGAAAGGGGTCAATCATCCTAAGTTTGGGAGAATGCTGAACAATCTTTATTTTCTGCCACAAATCAAGAGCGGCCCAAGCGAGGAGAACATGTACGAGTTGTTGGGGCATCAAACGCATATGAGGGCACTGTGAATGTGGCGGACGCCTAGGAATCAACCTAGCCGGTGCCAGAAACCTTGCCTTGGCTATTTAAAAAAAATAAACAATATTTAAATAAATAATCATTCCCTCCGTCTAACCGTCACATCCAAACAACAGGAGACTAGATGTCAGTACATCCAAACGTGGCAAAGATCGTTACACTAATCACCAATGAAATCACAACTACTGAAGGCAAGAAGCAAAGATGGGCGTCATTTAAGAGAGAGAATGTTGATGTTTTAAAACAACTGTTGGGCCTGGCACATACAAATGTCGAGAAACCAGGCAACCTCATTGGTTTTGATATTGATGAAGCTCGGAATCTCATTCTTATGAACTACACCGGTACAGCGCACAATGTTCTGCACGAGGTTCAAGGTGGTTGGACAAGTGTGTTAAAGGATATGCGTGGCCTTGTTTACGAGTTTGGTGGTCACACACCAAGACTGGTTGGTCGAGGGTTCGAGAAGTTCTTCAACTATAACGAGGTTAAAGAGAGTAACTGTAGCCTACTGGAAAGCAAGTACGGCCTCTGGACTAGGTTTCCCTGTAGGGAGAAGGCAGACGGACATATGATCGAATACTTTGTTCACAGGGGTGAATTGTGCTCTACAACCAGAGGCAAATTTGGAACTGCTAGTGCGGGCATTGCAAGTAATATGCTTGGCTTATCAGACTTCCGACAAGTAGAGAAGACACTCAGTAAAAACATTCTGAGTATTGTAGTTGAGTTAGTTCACCCGACTACAGAAGTCTTCGTTGATTATGACAACGCAGAGATGCTCTACCTGTTGGCTGCTTATGATTCTGATGGTCAGAAACTTTCACTTTCGGAAGTCAATCATATTTGCGATGCAATGCCCGCCACCTTTACTGCGCCCAACTCTCGCGAGATGTCACTTAACGAGCTTATTAGTGAAGTCAACAACCGTGAGGTAGCAAATCAAGAGGGTTGGGTTGCAGACTTTAACGGACAGCTTGTTAAGTTCAAGTACATCAGCTATATTGGAAAGATGGTCGAGAGCAAGCTCAGTTACAAGTATCTTATGAACTGTATCAAGAATAACAGACTGGACCATATGTTGATAACTTTGCCGGAAGAGGTTCGTGCGACTGCTTACAATATGGTCGGCAACTTAAACCAGATAGCAGAGATGGCCGTCTCCTGTGGTGATCACAAACTACTCTATCAACTTCACTCTCCAATGGAAGCCGGCGAGAGTTACTTTAGAACAGTTTGCAGAAATTACTTTAAGCACTTGACATCCTGATGGAAAATATTCTATATATAGTATGCTTGTCATATACTCTGTCGGCTGTTGTAAGAATGGTCGTGTCTAGAGTGCAGCCAAGCCCAGAAGCATTGAGGAAAACAAGGTTGGATAGACTGTACGGGAGAGAGTGATGAAAGAAAGATTGAACAATATTAGATATATGGTGTCTAAGGCTGAGTCCGTTGGTGCAATCAATCGCAGGCTATACCTCAAGTACGACCAATTTTTGGCTTCCGTGATCGGACAACTAGGTTTGTCTGATGATCCTGACTGCGCTTGGAACGACCGCGATTCTATCACTCGTCGAGGTGCCCTGACCCGACCACAACTTGATTGGATAGATGCGATTGAACAGAAGTGCTCTGAGGAAGTCGTAGCAGAACACGAAGCGTGGATCAAGGATTATGGCCAAGAACTTAGAGAGGTGGCGAACATTTGTGCAGAGTATTACTGTCTCTTGTCGGATGGATACTTCAGGACGACGGCACAGAAGGTCATTAAAGATCCTAAATCACATGTGCTGAACAAGAATGAGTTCACAGCTATGTGTATGAACAAGTATGCAGTCAAAGTACTAGAGGAGTATCGATCAGAGCCAAAGTTTAAAGCTGGTCAAATGGTGGAGATCAGAAAGACAAACCGAATTGACATAGCTCCAAACTTTGGTGAACCGAGTAATAGCTTTTCATACAAAGTCTTCAGAAAAGCGAGTCGTGGCGAAAGAGTCCTCGCTATGGTAATCAAAGCAAAAGCACGCCCAGCCAATCGAGCTATCAAGGGTGGTAAAATTTATAAGATACTCCCAGTACCAGCCGGTATTCCGATCTATGCTGCGGAAAAAGATTTAAAAATACCAAGATAAAATTGAATAACTGAGTTTCCGTTGCGTCTAATCTAGAGAAGAGGAGGTCGTATGTTTGAACCTGATAGCATACTTTGGTGGTTTGTGTTGGTGTTCGGCATAGGACTTTGGATCCATGGCACTTGTTTTAGAAAGAGAGACTAAAGTGTTGATTTTATTATTGTTTATTAATTGTTTGACACTCGGTTGCATTGTGTTTGTTGTTTGCAAATTGTTTCAAATCGAGCAGGATATGATAAAGGCAAAGATTCAGCACGAAATAACGCAACAAATCCCTATTAGAAGGAGAAAGTGATGAAAGTCGGCGACTTGGTTATCTATTCAGATGAAGTGAATACTGAATCTTACTTCAATGGTCGAACTGGAATCGTAACAAGATTCGTACAAACCAATTGGGATGGGGTGCAAACAATGGTTTTCCTGCACCCCACGAGCGAACGCCCTTTGGACTCTCGTTACTTGATGGACGATCCAAAATATTTTAAGGTTTTGTGAATAAAGTAATTCACTTTACGTCAAATCTATTAGAGTTAAGAATAAGTTGAAAACTATTTAATATAGGAGATAGAGATGTCGGTAGATTTTAGAACTTTCAACAGCGTTGTTGGATACATTACGGATGCGCTGAAGCCAGTTCTTCTTCGCGGTCGCCACGGAATTGGCAAGTCTACCGTAGTGTATCAGTACGCCAAAAAGATCAACCTGCCAGTAGTAGAGCGCAGAGCCTCACAGATGACGGAGGGCGATCTTGTTGGCCTGCCGGTTATTGAGGCCAATTCTACAAGATTCAACCCACCAGACTGGTTCAAGTGCGCTTGCGATTATCCAGTTGTTTTGTTTCTGGATGAAGTTGATAGAGCGACAATTGAAGTTCGCCAAGGCATCTTCGAGTTAACGGACAGCAGAAAGCTAAACGGCCATCAGTTGCACCCAGAGACTCTCATATTCGCAGCGGTAAATGGCGGCGAGCATGGCTCTCAGTATCAGGTAGGTGAAATGGACCCAGCGGAGTTGGATCGATGGACTGTCTTTGATATCGAGCCTTCTGTTGAGGATTGGATGCTGTGGGCAGGTGATAATGGAATCAGTAAGGAAATTATAGAATTTATTTCTACAAATGATAAGCATCTTGAGCACGAGAGTGATTTTGAGCCCAACAAGGTATATCCATCGAGAAGGTCTTGGGAGCGTTTGAGTGAATGCTTGTTCAACACGAACTTGCTGGATGAATGTAATAGTGAACTTAGGCAAGTTACCGCCGCTTTTGTTGGTTTCGAGGCAGCAATAGAGTTTTTCGACTTTGTTAAGAACTATGATAGATCTATTAAGCCAGAGGATATAATAGAGCACGGTAAGTTTCATTTGACACTAGAATTTACAGCCAACGAGCACTTAGCTCTGCTACAGAAAATTAGCGCTTCTAAAGTCTTTGATACAGAAATCAACGAACAACAAGCGCAAAACTTTGCAGAGTATTTTATGACACTAGACCCAGAGATTGCAATGAAAGCTTGGACAGTCTTAGGCTCCGGCACGCTTGACAATACAATAATGATGCACGACGTTGAAACCGAGAGTGGAGTATCTGTGTCTGCTCGTATGCTGGAGCTTCTTGGTGATGAAGACAACTAATAAATATAGTCTAAGCAAGCACCTTTTTCAACTCCTACTTGAAGAGCCATTTTTTGCCTCAATTTCAAGAGTTGTACCCAAGATTGCTGATAGTAACATTCCTACCGCACAGGTAAGAATAGAAGAAGACGGCAATTACATTATGAGCTACAATCCTGAGTGGTTTTCGACTCTCAGTGATGCTGAGACCCTTTCGGTTTTGAAGCACGAACTATATCACATAATTTTTGAGCACTTAGCCAAGAGAATACCGACTCAGCCAAAGTCGATTTCTCCAGGCGATTGGGGAAAGATCAGAAACATAGCGATGGACCTATCAATCAATGCACACCTTAGCGATTTGCCTTTAACGCCTAGTGGAGAGCCAGCTTGCAAACCTGGCTTTGGAGCGTTTAAGGAATATCCAGATAAGCAATCTATGGAGTTCTACCTAAAAATGCTGCTATCTCAGTGTGAAGATTCTGGAGTTCCAGCGGCTGGAATGGTAGACGAACATTCTGAACCGTCGAGTGACGCGCAGAAGCTGGCAAAGGAAAGGATGAAGAACGTCATCACGCAGGCCCTTGAAGACTGCGACAGGGCAGAGGCTTTTGGATCTCTGTCCTCTGGAGTTAAAAAGGATTTGATAAGGTCTTTCAACTCCGAGATAGATTGGAAAAAGGTTTTGAGATACTTCGTTAAAACCAGCCAGAATGCCAACAAGATGTCCTCTATCAAGAAAATAAATAGAAGATATCCCTACATACATTCCGGTAGAAAGACGAGCAGGACTGCCAATATCGCAGTGTCGATTGATCAGTCGTACTCCGTAGACGATGAAATGTTAGGAAAGTTTTACGACGAATTGAACAAGCTGTCAGATATAGCAGAGTTCACTGTCGTACCTTTCGACTCCAGAGTCGCTGAAGATAAAGTTTATACTTGGCGCAAGGGAGAGAACAAGAAGACTGAAAGAGTCCTTGGAGGCGGAACTTGTTTTGATGCTCCAACCGAGTACGTAAACAACAAGGGATTCGATGGTCATATTGTTTTAACTGATTTGTGTGCTCCAAAGCCAAAGGCTAGTAAGTGTCAGAGGATGTGGATTACCACACAAAAATACGCATCAAAACCATATTTTACTACAAACGAAAGAATTATTGCAATAAACTAGTTATGCTATGGAATACAGAGTTGGAGATCTAGTGGTAAGTTACGCAGTATCTGAAGGTGACATGAAAAGCCTGATGTCCTGGGGGCTAATAATAGAAACAAACCCGATACTCAGAGATATAAGAGTTCTTGACAATCAGGGCATAGTGCGCTGGTGGTCTTCTAAGACTTGGAAAATAATTTCCAGAAAGCAAAAATAACTTTGAATTTATCTAAAAGACATACGTCTATCAAAGTGAAAGGTTAACAAAATGAAATTTATTGATGGTGAGCTAGGATTTACCGAAGTTAGAAGCAACATCATGTCAAATGGTCCTTCTATTTTAAAGGCAGTTATAAATTGGTACTTGGATGGCTCTTTAGATCATCCAGAGAAAGCCAAAAAACTGATCAGTATTCTTGCTTGCATCTGTGAAGGAAAGATGAAAGCCACGACTAGTGACGATGGTATGGTTGATTTTTCATTGACAAGTGAATACGAAGATTATATACACAAATGGGATTCTATTTTTAAAGATCTTGAACAAGAGAGTGTTATAAGGGGGCCTTGGGTATGAGCAGATTTTTACTTTTATTATTGACTGTAGTTTTATCTGGATGTATTGTCGAGACAGAATCTAGATTTAGACCCGCAAATGGATCGGTGGTTTATTATGATGATAACAGTTATGAGTATACAATCGGTTGCTACACAGATGACTATGAATACGCTTACACTGAGGCGGATTGCTTCCCTGGAGTTATATCAATGGTTATTTGTGACCCTTATTGGGTCCGCCCAGGTTGTGTAACACCTATCGAGGCGCGAAGAGAGTTTAGCGGGTGCAGATTAACACACATTTGTGAGGATTGGTAGAATGAAAGAATTTATCTTGGTGACTATTGGATTTTTCTTAGGCGCAGCGATTGGTGTCCACGGACTGATGGATATAGTGTCAAAGGTAGCAACACAATTTCAGGGAGTTATATCGTGACTTTACAAAAAGACTTCGCAATGGGGAACGTTCGCAGAATTGCAAAGCAAATCGTCGATCTCGGAGATCAGAAGCGCAAGGAGGTGCTGTCCAGTATGCCGTCTGAAATGCGTTGCAAGGTTGTAGAGTGCATGGTCGGAATTAAGGTTCTGAGAGGTAGAAAAAATGAGATTTAAAAAAGGCGATTTGTTAAGACTGAGAAACTATAGCAAAAAGCCGGAAGTTTATTTGCTTGTAAGTTCAGAAAAAAGCGTTTACGATGGATTCTATAAGGCGATCAAGCCAAGCGGAGAGATTGTGCTACTAAATATTGCGATGTGCGAGCTAGCGGTACCAAGGCTTTGAGTATGCGCATTATTGATGGCTTTTTCATCATAGTCATCACTGTGGCAATTGTTAACAATATATAAAGGAGAGTAGAATGTATGAATTGATCGCACAGAGAATTTGGGATGGTGTTGCTCCACGTAATAGTAGTTACGAGCAGATGTCTAGCTCTATGAAGTTACTAGCAGAAGTCTGCGGTTCAAGCCCTGACATTTACCAAAGAGTTATCGCAATTGAAGGGTTTAAGGCTAAGGCTTGGCGAGCACTTGAGAAGATGTCGTATCAAAACCCTGGGTTGTACATGGCTATGGGTTATAATGAAGACTTCTTGTCAGCCAAACCAATTTGTGACCTGAATCCATATCACAATCAACGAAAAGGACAATAAGATGAACAGATCTTTGATAGAATATAAATTTAATCTGAAAGATTGTTTGATTGGTGTGTTAATCGCCACAACTTATATCGTATTGGTTTATGGACTTTTAAGTTTTAACTAAAAAGACAAAATAGTTTTTGAATATATCCAAAGGGCCCACGTCTAACCTACAGAACCAACAAGGAGAACAAGATGAAAGTCGGTGATTTGGTAAGGTATCGTCAGGGTTCATTAGACTTGACAGGCATTATTGTAGGGAGTGACGACTTCGGTGATTATTTGGTCCTATGGAATGAAGAACGTAGGAATAGAAAGCAGTTGTGTCGTCCCCGAAACCTGGAGAGATTGAATGAAAGTCGTTAAATTATTCTTGACAGAGTTACAAGCCTTACAGTATGTTGAATATATGGATGGCATTGGAAATTTACTCATCTGGAAACGACTCGACGGACGATTTGAAGTTATTGAAATGGGGTAAGTATGAACAACAAATTTAAAGAAAAGGTTACAATATGAGCGGTATGTACAATACGCAGAATACTGAAGGTAAATGGGTTTCATCGTTTAAACGCGCCTACACCGAAAACGAGTACGAAAGAATGTGTGCAGACGAAGCAATTGAGGGTATGGAGCACTATTATGGCAATAAAATCGCAAGCCTTCGCCGGAGCTTTGACAAGATGTTCAGCGAAGGTAACCTCCCCCTAGGGATGACAGATAGCCCATATTGCGGGTGTGAAGAGATTTTTATGCGTGGATTTGCAAAGAAAGCAAACGGGATCTTAGAGGACATCGCATTGGCAGAACAGTGTTTGAACGCTTTGGTATCGTTGTCCAATCGTGATAAAGTATTTGGTGATGATTAATCAAATAAACTTTGAATAGATTAAAACAACTCACGTCTAACCTACAGAACCAACAAGGAGTTACTAGAATGTATATGACGACTGTTGATGACGACATCGTTTACGTCAAAGAAAGCGACATCGCCTGTATGAACCGCGACCAGCTATTCGAGCACCTAAACCTCGTTGGCGAACTTTTTACGGAAGAGTTAGTTGACTTTTATGAGTCAACCTTACGTGAGCGTGCGCTTGATCATTTCGAGGAGTGTCGGAACATTTTTGTGAATAGATATTACGAGCAGAAAGAAGCTATTACCGCTTGGAGTTTAAAATGAAAGTCGTTAAATTACTCTTGACAGAACTACAAGCCCTACAGTATGTTGAACATATGGATGGCATTGGAAATTTACTCATCTGGAAACGACCCGACGGACGATTTGAAGTTATTGAAATGGGGTAAGTATGAAAGACAAAATACAAAGAAGGATACAAACTACCGACCCAATTGGAGCACAAGAGGCGTTTGACGTTGCCTCTTTCTTGTCCCAGTCGCATGGAATAGTTTTTACTCGCGGCGGTATGACACAATTGGTTGACTTTCTTAATAAACTTGAAACGTCAGAAGATATTTCAAAGAGACCATTTGAAAGTCGTTCCAGAACCCCAACAACGGCGGAGGATGGCATTCGAGACATTGACCGAGCTATGATAGTGAATCGCAGACCCGACTGGTAAAACTAAAACAATTAAAAAAGCTAAATAAAGTTTGAATAAGTTTTAAACGGCCCCGTCTAACCGGCATAACTAACGCAAAGGGGCTAAGGGTGAAACAAGAGAGAGTAATAGAAGCCGCCACCGTTGAGGTGGACATGTTCACGCTAGAGCTTGGCTATGTTCGCATACAGGGATATGTGATGGAAGAAGACAAGACCATCGAGTGCATTAAACTTCAACTTATACATAGCCAAGGCGATCATTTTACGGTTGACTATGATATTTTGACCGATGAGTGTAGAATCTACTTTGAAGAACTAGCATATAAAGAATATAAAAAACTTTGAATAGATTAAAACAACTCACGTCCAACCTACAGAACTAACAAGGAGTTGCTAAGATGTATATGACAACAATCAGTGATGAAGTAATTTATGTGGACAAAGAACAGATTGAAGGTATGCCAAGGTTTATGTTGATTGAACACTTGACAAAGGTAGGCGAGGTGTTTTATGAAAGTTGGGACGACTTCACAACAGAGGAGTTAAGAGCCAGAGCTTTGAAGCATTTCGAGGATTGCCGTTATACTTTTGTTAACACATTTTACGAACAGAAATTTGCAATCAATGGAGCATTCCGATAAAAAGTTAAATAAAGTTTGAATAGATCTAGAAGGCCCACGTCTAACCAGCACAACCAACGAAGAAAGATACAAAAATGAGAGTCGGAACAAGTAAATTTAGCGGATTGCCAAGTCTAAGAGAGCCACGTCTACGCAACGCCGGCAGCGTTGAAACACTACACGGTAGCAAAGTTTTTATGTCAGTGGCTAAGATCAACAAAATGAAGAAGGATGAGCTAAACGATTGGCTCACCTTGCGCGGCTTTGCGCCCGATGCTTTCGATGGCAACAAAGAGAAAAAAGAAGTCTTAATCGAAGATCTAAGGGGAGAATTGAATGCGTAAGACACACGAAGAAGCTAGCTATCGTCTTGCCAGCGGGCTGGTGTCCGAATTGATGTCACCGTTGAAAGGAAAGCTAGAGAGTGCAGTGTTTGACGAATTGAAGCATCGTGGATACGATAAGAACCAAGCATTGCACACTATCTTGAGATTAATTGAAGAACCAGAAACGATTAAAGAAGTTTTGCACCAAGCCCTTGACAGTTATTGCAGTCATTTAAGATATTTAAGATTAATGGGAGAATCAAATGCTAGTTGAATGGTTTAAGAAAAATCACCACGCCACAGCAATTGTCTATAAGGACACGAATCCATTGGCGCACCATCCTTATGTGTTGGCTAGTTACTCGACAGAGGCATCGCGACCGGAGATTTTGCTTTTTCCTTGCAACGGTCTTGGGAATGTTACGAACTGGCTAGAGCTTGGTGGCGACTGCGGTGGGCACTTAACGCCAAGGGATATTCCGAAGATTGTTTACGAGTACAATCAAAAAGTAAAGAACAACGAGCCAGCAGGTTTTGCTCTTTGAAGATTGTCAACTTATTTGATTTTAAACACGACCTTCAAGAAGCAATCGATGAAGAGCGAGAAATTGAAGAAATAATCAAAAAAACACAAAATGTTTTAAATTCTTTGAATATAGAACGCACGCCTCCGTCTAACCCGCATAACCAAAAAAAAGGAAATGGTAAAATGAAAAACGAATTGCAAATTGATTACAAGGTCACACTCGACCTTTCCGTTATGTTCAAGTCTAACGAGAGCTTAGACGGTATCGACATCGAGCAGGATCTAGTGTCGATTGTTGATCAACTTGTCAAGGATCATTTGGAGTTAGCGGTCACAAAGATGGAAGTTATGAATGACGATGGAGATTCAGTGGAATGCGAAGCCAATTTCATCGTAAGTGATGGAAATACAAGCGAAGTTTGAGATTTTACCCGATTTCGCGATTTTTTTTGCGGGATTTTTTTCCTTAACAGTGAATAAAACCAATAACCTTTACGTCATACAGACAGAACCAACGAAAAGGGAATAAAAATGGATAACATCTGGAAACCTAAGAACGGCGAACTCGTACAACTTTGGGATGCTTTCGCAATCCGTACAGATGATGATGCTAGAATCAAAGATCATGGACGCCTCGCATATATTATGCGAGAGTCGAAACGAACCGACACGTTTCTCTGCTCGCAGGGTAAGAAGCGCCACCTCGAACACATCACCGAGGGCGATGTATTTAAATGTATCTTGTTTGGACTTGACTCGCGAGAAGTGGCTCACGTTCATATCGATAACTTACGACAACCAAGGGGAGAATAATAAAAATACAAAAGCGTTGGCATATCGTACACCAATTTATTTAAATTTAAAATAGTTGACGGTTATTGCACACTAACTCATTGATATGCTAATGCTTTTGTATTTTTGTTAAATAAAGTTTGAATAGAATTAGAAGGCCTACGTCTAACCAATAGAACCAACCAAAGGATAATAAGATGATAAAATCCAACACAGTGGAGGTAGTCCCAGGCTTGTCTTTGAGCTTCCGTATTCAGTTTAAGACCAATGGAAAGAAGGGGTATTACATCGCAAAGTGTGGTGATATCTTCTTTGTCAACAAGGATCGGACGGCTTTGGAAGGTTTTCTCAAATCTAGAGGTCATGAATGGTGGGGACAGGAAAGTATGCGCTGGAACCGTCGCGTACCTGAATAAATTGTTGAGGTCGGTAAATAAAGTTTGAATAAGTTTTGAGCAGCCACGTCTAACCAGTGTAACCAAGACAAGGAGATATTGCGATGAAGCAAGTGGTATATACGTTTGAGCCAATTTTTGATAGTGAAGACTACGTAAAAAGCAATTCAGAAAGAATCGTTAAGTATTACAGAGAGCGCTTAATCGCGCTGAAGCGAGCGATGGATGACGGTATCATCACCAATCAGCACTTCGTTTATGAACTCGGAATGATACGCCAAGAAACTCGAAGACATCCCGGTCTGAACAAAAAAGTGTTTTGTTCAGAAATTTGGCTAAAAATAAATGCTCGAAGACCGCTAGTCAGTTCGGGCACCCTAACATCAGCACAAATAGATTTTGCAAAAACCGATTAATTAAATAAAGTTTGAATAGAATTAGAAGGCCTGCGTCTAACCAACAGAACCAACACAAGGAGAGACAACATGATGAATCTAAGAGACTTACGACATTTGCGATCTGATTTTGAATGGTGGCACGATTTTGCTGGACACCCGTCTTTCAACCAAGTTGATCTAGCGGCTTTGCAGTGCATAATCAGTGCACTAGATATGCAAATAAAATTTGACATGAAGCTCTCACGCGGGTTACCTAAAGGTACTACAATGGCACGAAAACAACTAGGCATCAAGGGCAATGCTGAAAGCCTATTGGAGCAAGCCAAGACTATTCAAGCGGAATGCAAACAACTATTGGAGCAGGCATCATGAACCTAGACGATACACTTGGAGCGATCGCGCTAGCTATGATTGGCGCGATGATGATATTGATGATGGCGATGTATTAAAATAAAAGTTAAACAAAGTTTGAATAGAATTAAATGGCTTGCGTCTTACTAGTGTAACCAACAAGGAGAAGGCAATGAGAGCATTAATTTTGATGGCGATTTTAGCTACAATCGGATGTGGCGAACTAGTAGAGCACAACCCAGACTTTGAAGACCAAGCTTGCTTAGTGACCGACACTAGATACAGTCACACTAGGTCATTCTGTATCGGTGATGATGGTCGAGAGTGTTTCGAGTCCGTCCATATCTTGTGTGACTTTGCAGGGGAGCAAGACCGAGCCGACTGTATTCAAGCCAACGAGCTACCAGAGCTTGGCAATGATTGCAAAATGGTTAACGTTTGTTGGACACATTAAAATAAAAGTTAAACAAAGTTTGAATAAGTTCTGAACAGTCACGTCTAACCAGTGTAACCAACGAAGGGATAAAGCAAATGGAACCAATTCAAATTCAAATCGGGGATATCGTGGCGCATCCGCCGGAGCTTATCGAAGCAGACAAGACAATGACGCTCACCGCCGGCACCGGCAAAGTATTAGAAGTCAGGGGTCTCAGCGCCCTTGTAAGATGGCAATGGGGGCAAAGCTATCGATACCTCGAAGACCTCAGACTATACTCGCGCCCATCGGGAAAATGGTGGGCATGGGCAAATAAAGTTAAATAAACTTTGAATAGAATTAAATGCTCTGCGTCTAACTAATGTAACCAACGAAGGGATAAAGCATATGAGTCAGTACAGCGAATTGAGTAACCTTTTGACGGTCGAGTTTGAGAATAGGTTAGAGCGTGCAAGCGTAACGGGGCATTTACCAGTGTCGGATTTATGGGATGATGTCAACGGTACAATCCCTTGGACACAGATAAAGATGATTCTGAGTGCAGACCTAATCAAGCGTATCAAGGCAGAATCAAACACTCGATGGTTAAATTAAATAAAGTTTGAATAGAAT
>Ga0209556_1000416_pt1 | contig 27971 bp, 22 predicted proteins | sample SaaInlV_150m_DNA_5_FD_184652 | JGI IMG/M metagenome (GOLD analysis project Ga0209556, IMG submission 184652) | Marine microbial communities from expanding oxygen minimum zones in the Saanich Inlet - SI037_S3LV_150m_DNA (SPAdes) (version 2) | ecosystem: Environmental > Aquatic > Marine >...
TGATCTTACTCAAGATGTAGATATTCATACCAAGGATGAAATTGGTGAACTTGCAGTTTCTTTTAACATGATGACCAGGACTATAAAAAAGAGAAATGAGGAGCTTCAATCCTCTAATATTTTCATGGAATCAATGTTTGATGCCATAATGGATCCTATGACAGTACTGGACAAAGATGGAACTATTATGCAAGTTAATAAGGTAGCGATGGACACTTACGGTGAGAACATTGTCGGAGAAAAATGCTACTGCGTATATAAAGGCCGGGAATCTATTTGTGATCACTGTCCCACAATGAAGTCAATTGAAACGCTGTTGCCTGCTTCGGCAGAGCACTATGTGGAAAGAGATCACAAATATGTATTCATCGCCTCTTATCCTATCTTAAATAAAGAAGGAGAGTTGGAGTCGATAATAAAACTGGTTAGAGATATTACTGAACAGAAAAAACTTGAAAAGGAACTCCAGGACTATACAGCAAATCTGGAAAAAACAGTTGAGGAAAGAACCAGAGATCTTAAATCAACAAATGAAGAGCTGAAACAACGAAGCGTCGAAATAGAAAAGGCAAATGAGGAATTGCGTAGCCTTGATAAGATGAAAGACGTAATGATTCGAGATGTAACTCATGAATTGAAATCACCGGTAGCACAGGTTCAAATGGCTATAGATCTTTGGACTAATGAGGCAGCTAAGGAAAAAGTAGATAAAGAGAAGGGGGAGAAATTAAGTAAAATAATTGATGATAACATTCAAAGACTAAAGAAAACCATACAGAGTATATTGGATCTGTCTGTATTGGAGTCTGGCCGTGTGGCTTATCAAAAGGAAACATTAAATATTGAGGAAATCGTAATCCAAACTGCAGAGGGGCTAAAATTAATAGCTGAGAAGAAAAAACTGATATTAACAACCAGGATCCCTGACAAGTTGCCGGAAGTGTTAGGCGACAAAGCAGAGGTGACAAGGGTTGTTTCTAATTTAATAGATAATGCTATAAAATATTCTGATACGGGAGAGATTGTAGTGTCTGCGCTGAGAAGACGCAGGGATATAGAAATCGCAGTTAAAGATCAAGGGATTGGTTTGATTACGCCAAAGGGCAGTTTTGATAAACTCTTTAGCAGATTCTATCAGGAAAGAGCAAGTGCTGATGGCTCCGGAGTCGGCCTTGCTATATGTAAGAAAATTGTAAATGCTCATGGTGGAAAAATATGGGTTGAAAGTGGTGGTAAGGGAAAAGGCACAACATTCAGGTTTACATTGCCAGTAGCCTCTGATGGGCAAAAAGGTCCGGATGCCACAACCTCGAATCCTGATGTGGTAGCGTGATTTTTAAGATGGAAATTATCAGTACAATTTGTATAGTATATTACTTGGAGATAAGATGCTTGCCTTTTTAGTAACTAAAGGCTCAAGTTTTTATAGCGGATGTCTAGACTAGGGAAAGGGGAATAAAAGACATGGGTAAGACAATAATGATAGTTGAAGATGAACAGGCTTTTCATGACCTTTACACTATGATGCTGGAAGATACGGATTATGAAATAGTTCGTGCATATGATGGAGATGAGGCTTTGGCAAAACTAGAGGAAAAGAAGCCAGATTTGATTATTCTTGATATACTTTTGGATCTGGTAACCGGGGACACATTTTTTCTTTATATAAAGGGAATGCCAGAATATTCAGATATTCCGGTTATTATATGCAGTAGTTTTTCTGAAAAGGCTTATAAGAATTTGAAGGAAATGGATCCTAATCTTGTGTTCCTTGAAAAGCCATTTACAAAAGAAAAAATGATAGAGGAAATAACAGCCAAGATTGGGTAGAAGGATTGGAAGTGCTTGAAGCTAAGGCGCGATGCAGCTTGAACTGATTAAACAGTTTAAATCATTATTTTCAGATACTTCGCTTGCTGCTATGCCGTGTTGTAGTGTTAGGCCTTGCTAGAAAGTCGTTTTAGGTAACTGATAAACTTAAAGCAAAGGCTTGATAGTCTTGCGTAATAGGGGCAACGTGGATTTTCCACTGTTATTTTGTCGCCAACATGGATCTCTCCTCCTCCGATGATTCTGCAACGAATACCACCTTTGTTATTCATTGCGTCCTCGGCACCAGGGCCAATCTTCTTTTCCATGTTTTTGCAAGGATTACATTTGTCTTCTACACGCACAAGTATTTGGCCTATGCGTAAATTTCGTCCAATCAACTCATTCAGCTCTATACCCTTAACCATAATCTGGCGCCTGCTTGAACCGGCAGGTATCTCATAGCCAAGTTCTCGGGACATTGTGTCTATGGTTTCGGTTTCAATTAAAGTGATTTGTCCAATATTGAATTTCTCCGAACGGTAATCCTCTGTAATCCCAAAATTTGAACGCACAATGACTTGGTTACAAGATTCAGCAACAGCATTTCTCTCTCGAACGATATGGATTGAAACTATTTCAGCCATAATTGTTTTCTCCAGTCTTCGGTTTTATCCATTTGCCCGAATATGTACTAACCTACTTTTGATTAATTCTAAAATCCATCACACTCTTAATTGTCACCATTATATCGTGTGTAGTATAATTTTGAAAAATAATTTTTCTTGTTGATTCATAGATAAGGTTGATTTAGAATTAAACAAAAAATATAGTTTATAACCTTTTTAATATAGATTTAATGGGAAAAATAGTAATTAAGGAAGATAGATGCAAAGGCTGTGAGCTTTGTATTGATGCATGTCCTTACGGACTTCTAAAAATGTCTGTTGAAGTAAACCATTTTGGCTATCATACTGCACAATTTGTAAACGGTAATGGTAAAAAATGTACCGCGTGTAAATTTTGTGGATTGATGTGTCCAGACTTCGCTATAGATGTCTATGAATAACGTTGCTTCTGATCACTTTCCTAAATACCGCAAGTCATTCAATTAAACAAAATAGTCCATTCATTATCTCTCGCCTTGTGAGTCTCGTGGAAATCCGCTTATTTAGTAAAAGCTTCTTGCCTTGCTAATATTTATTGATATGATTGATTAGTAAAAATTATTATTTTTGGTAAATTAATGTTTAAATCTACGACCATATTATCTGTAAAACACAAAGGGAAAGTAGCCATAGGTGGTGATGGACAGGTTACTATGGGTTCGTTTGTTGTTAAAAAAGAGGCATGCAAGATCCGTAAATTATACCATGAAAAGGTTATTGTGGGGTTTGCCGGATCGGCTGCTGATGCCTTTGCTCTCATGGAGAGGTTTGAGTCCAAATTAGAAAAATATCAGGGCAATGTACTTAGAAGTGCACATGAACTTGCCAAGGACTGGCGTACAGACAAGATATTGAGAAAACTTGAATCGCTATTGATAGCGGTAGATAAAGATTGTTCACTCTTGGTTTCTGGTAACGGAGAGATTATTGAGCCTGATGATGGCATCTTGGGCATAGGCTCCGGAGGGCAGTTTGCGACCGCTGCTGCAAGGGCCCTGGTAAAACATTCTGAACTTAGTGCAAAACAGATAGTAGAGGAAGCATTAAAGATAACAGCAGATATATGTGTATATACGAATGCGAACATACGTGTGGAGGAAGTTGAGTGAGGGAGTTGACACCCAGGAAGATAGTTGAAGAACTAGATAAATATATAGTAGGTCAAAAGGAAGCTAAGAGAGCGGTTGCTATAGCAATAAGGAACAGGTGGAGAAGACTGCAGCTTTCTGATGAATTGCGTGAGGAGGTTATGCCCAAAAATATTATAATGATAGGTCCTACCGGTGTGGGTAAGACTGAGATAGCACGGAGAATAGCAAATTTAGTAAAGGCTCCTTTTTTGAAGGTGGAAGCATCTAAATATACAGAGGTTGGTTACCATGGGCGCGATGTAGAGTCCATGATAAGAGATATCGTAGAGATAGCCGTTAATATGGTGCGAACAGAGCAGATGGAGAAAGTGAGCGTGAAGGCAGAAATGAATACAGAGAATCGATTGCTGGATTTACTGCTTCCATTGCCAGTGTCAAATGAAGCACCTGAGAGCGTTAGTGTAGAAGGTGTAGATGAGGACAAGGATAAAGTAGTTGCAGTTGTAGAAAAACAGGAAACAACTCGCGAGAAGTTCAGGAATAAGTTGAGACAGGGCAAGCTTGAAGACCGCATGGTGGAGATCAAAACACAGGAAAGGCCTGTAGTTATGCAGGGCATTGTTGCCGGAATAGAAGAAATAGGGGTAGATTTTCAGAATGTAATCGAGAAAATGATACCGCCAAAGACACAGGTCAAAAAAACTCCAATAAGTGAAGCACGAAAAATTATCAAGCAGGAAGAGGCTGAGAAGCTGATAGATAAGGAAGAGGTTACTAAAGATGCGTTGCATCGTGCCGAGAACATGGGAATAATATTTATAGACGAGTTGGATAAAGTTGCAAGTCGTGAGTCAGGACATGGGCCTGATATATCACGTGAGGGAGTACAGAGAGATATATTACCTATTGTGGAGGGCTCTACTGTTGTTACCAGATATGGCATGGTTAAAACAGACAGGATTTTGTTTATAGCTGCAGGAGCATTTCACGTTTCAAAGCCTTCAGATTTGATACCTGAGCTTCAAGGCAGGTTTCCAATAAGGGTTGAGCTGAAGGATCTAGGCAAAGAAGAGTTTATAAGGATTCTTACAGAGCCTAAGAATGCGCTGATAAAACAGTATACCGAACTACTGAAAACCGAGAAGGTAAACCTCCAATTTAATAAAGATGCGATTGAAGAGATAACCGATATGGCAGTTAAAATAAACAAAAGAAGCCAAAGCATCGGTGCAAGAAGACTGCATACGGTAATGGAGAAACTGTTGGAAGATGCTTCTTTTGACGCTCCTGATCTAGACGACAAGAATATAGTAGTTGATGCTGAATACGTGCAGGATAAGATGAAGGATATTGTAAAAGATGAGGATTTAACAAAGTATATTCTATGATCCAAGCGTTATTAATTATCTGATATTGTAAATTGGTATAATATCTATTATGTAAAAAAGTTTTTTAAGAATTAAGAAAAAATATAAGTTTCGATCTTTATCTTGATTTCTTTCAATTGAAAACAGTTTATTTGTAGTTGTTACACTTCCGCAAGTCTAAGATTCTTTTCAATTTGATTAATGAATGTTTGAATTCCATTGTAGTTGAATTTGGAAAAACATAGTTTGAACTCTTAAGACTTCCAGCCTTTAAACAAAATAATCTTAAAAACATAAAAAAGGTTTATTTGCGTAAGAAGTTTGCTCAACTGGAATCCAGCTGCCAATTGGAGGAAAAAGACTGAAGAGTTCTATGACCAGCTTGAAGAATAATGCTGAAACAAAGAAAAGATTTCTATGCATGTTGCTCTTGGTGGTTAGTGCGGTTTTATTTGTTGCCTTTGGCTGCTGTATATGCTTATTTCCTAAGTCTGTTAACTGGGATTCAGCTCGTGGTATCTTGGCTGCTAAACAGTATGAAGTCGGGATTTTCCCTAATATTGTTACTCTTGCTACAGCAGATTCAGATAATATGGATAAGCAACTCCTTAACCAGGAGGCTTATCGCTCGCCGGGTTACCAGGCAATACCACTCCTGTTTCGTTCATTCGGATTGCCATGGGGAATGTCCGTCAAGTTGACAATGCTTCTTTTTTTAATCATGGGTTTTATTGCTTGGTGGGTGTGCTATGGCCTGATATTGACCAACAAGCATGTCGTGCTGTTCCTGACACTGATAATCCTCTGTTCTCCATGGATGATAAAGAATATCAATATTTAGCATGGTGGTGATATACTTATCTTTGGATCAATTCCAGTTATCCTTCTGGTGAACTTTATGGCGTTATGGTTTCGCTCCAGTTTCATGCGGCACGGATTCGCAACCCTCGGAGGTTTCTTGCCTGTATCAGCATTTCTTCTGAAGTACAGCAGTGTTTTCGTTGGGATTGGGATAGGCATTGGCTGGCTGGTGCTGGCTATACGTGAACGTAGAATACGCTATATCTTTTTGTTGTGGGGAGTAGGAGCAGTTGTAGGCTTAATGGTGATTATAATGTTGGGATATCCTTGGGGACCAACACCTTCGACAAATGCAACCAGTTCCATACAATGGAAGAACGGGCTTCTGGCACTAGGGACATGGCCTGTTTCTATGACTGGCCTTTCTGCATGTATAGAGCGTGGTCTGTGTATGTTTGGGGAGTCTTCAGAAAGACATTCCTCAGCGAGACATGTATGGGCCCCGATGGTTGGTCTGTCTTCTTTCTTCATTCTTTGTGCAATGTTATATCGCTATCTCTACTCAAAATCCTCAACGTCTTGCAGAATTCAGTGGTTCAGAAGAGTACCAGAAAATCCATATGCAATCCTAATGCTTTCTGCTTTTACAACGGATGTTTTATGTTATACAGGTATTATATTGATGGGTAGCGATGTAGAGGTCAGCTCACGCCTTGCGAGGATGTCTGGACTCCTGGCCCTGCCGTTTGTGTTTGCCTTTTCAGTTCACTTCTTGTTAAGTTGCCGGGGAATAAAAAAAGTACCTGTTACAATATTTATAATTATCCTCTTTTTTGTCGGGCCTTTACTAGGTTTTGTGCGTCTGATACGCTTTGATGCACCAAATCTTTTTCATCCTCAGTTATGGATAAATTCATCTACATCTATCAGGAATACAGAAGTTGGTTCCACAATTGCAGAACAGCAAGCCTTTTATAACGAGGTGCTATTTTATATTCATTCAGAGAACACCGTGTTGCTTGTTACAAAACCGGACATGCTATTTGCAATACCAAGGCAGCGGTGTCTGCTGGTCTATGTAATAGATAAGGGCTATACTGCTAAGCAGCTGCATGACATGCAATTCAGAGGCAACCCTGAGGGTGGAGTTGTACTGCTATTGCCCAGGACGCTTAGGGTTGATGGGAGAGCATCAGCCCTTTGCTCTGCCTTTACGGGAATAGATGAGTGGAAGTGCGTTACGCTCAGGGAGGGCCCAGATTGGGATATGTGGATATCATCAGTTTCGACTCAACTTAACCATTCTTACATTGATGAAAGCTATTGACTGACAAGGATTTAGTGTCGCCTCTAATACAAAAGTAGCCATTTTCTTGTATATATTTACTTCGAAATATGTCAAATAATATGATATAGATATGATCGCTTAGCAGAGAATAATCATTAATGAAGTGTGACGGTCTTATGGTTTGCTATTAGTGCTCATGATATAATAGTATTTTTTTATGGTAAGGTTTTATTAAAATGGGAAAAGTAGGGTATTCATCCTTGATTAGTGTTGTTCTTCCAACTTTCAACAGGGAAAAACACTTACCAAGAGCAATAAAAAGTGTTTTAAATCAGACATACAAGAATCTTGAATTAATCATTGTAGATGACGGTTCAACTGATAATACTGAGGCTATTGTGAAAGATTATTCTGATACGAGAATACGTTATTATAAACAGATACTTAACAAAGGTGGCTCAGCAGCACGGAATGTAGGCATTAAATTAGCCGGAGGAGAACTAATCGCATTTCAGGACAGTGATGACGAATGGTTGCCTGAAAAAATTGAAAGACAAGTAAGGAAATTTAGTGAAGTAAGTGATGACGTAGGTATAATTTATTGTGGTTACGAATCAGTATTTGAAAGAACCAATGAGGTTGTGTCAAAATCAATTCCAGACGAAAAAGGAGACGTTCACAAAAGAATGTTTTTAGGATGCATAACAGGGACACTTACGGTGATAGTGAGGGCTTCCTGTTTTAGAAAAGCAGGCCTGTTTGACGAAAAAATGCAGAGTTGTCATGATTGGGATATGTGGATTCGGGTTGCAAAGTATTATAAATTTGACTACGTACCTGAAATATTGGCAAAGGCATATATTCACGGCAACCAGTTATCGACTAATCTGGAGACAAAGATTAAGGGTAAGGAGAAAATTCTTGAGAGATATAGAGAAGAATTAATTAAAGATCCTTCATTTTATAAAAGGTATCTTGTGGGTTTGTATTTACAACATGCGATGATTGGAAATATAAGCAAAGGGCGTATATATTTACTGGATGTTTTAAAATTATATCCACAATACCTGAAAGGTTATATTCATCTTGTTTTTTCGTTTGCTATTCCATGGATATACCCCAAAGTATTAAAATCATATTATGCTAAAAGCAGGGACGGTATAACTTATTACATAATTAATTAATTCATTATCTATAGGAAAAACCGGCATGAGGGTGTTAGTTTTTATAAATAAAGTACAAAAGGCAAAATTAAGCGTTAGAGAGTCTCATATACACAAGCATTTACAGGAAAATGGAGTAAAAGTAATTTATATTAATAACTTTTACTATAAGTATATAAATTTTGAAATGTTTGTAAATTATCTTAAATTATTTTTTTGTTTTTTTACAAAAAAGAATGATGATTTGATTCTAATTGCAAATGATAGATCTGAAAAATTTCTGAGTTTTTTTAAGAAAATTGGATATAAACTTGCGATAGATATTATTGACAACCGTGCATTGCAACGTTTAGCGTATAAGGTAGATGATTCTCCGGAAAAGATAGAACTTTTACAAAACCTTCTTCTGAAGAACATAGATATTTGTGATTATATTTTTCCGGTTTCGCAATCGTGTAAAGAGCTTTATCCTGAAAAATATCATGACAAAATTTTTGTTATAGAAAATGCTACAGATCCACTCTGGTTTAAATACAGCAAACCTCCGGAGGAGTTGTCCATAGGTTTTGTTTCCGGAATTGCACCCGGAAGAGGAATAGAGTTCTTGATTAAAGCGGTAGAAATAATAAAAGAAAAAGTGCCAGAGGTTAAACTTTATATCGCTGGAACACCGTCAAAAGAATCAGAACAGTACTATGGAGATTTGAAAAACAGATATGAATCTTCCTGGATTTCATTCTTCGATGATATTTCCTATAGTGTAAATATCAATCAGTTTATCAGTAAATGTTATTTAATGGTAATACCAAACCCTGATCACATCTATTTTCAGACAACTCTACATTTAAAACTATTTGATTCATTAGCTTGTGGTCGTCCCGTAGTTTCTACAAACTGTAAAGAAACTGCCAAAATTTTAAATTCACATCATTGTGGATTAGTAAGTGATTTTACTGAGCAGGATTTCGCAGAGAAGATTACTCAACTACTCATAAATCGAAAAGAGGCATTGGTAATGGGTAGAAATGGGCGCAGGATTGTTGAAGATATTTACAACTGGGATAATATGGCCAGGAAGATAATTCAGTATACAAGCTAAAGCCTTTCCTTTATAACCTTTGCAGGTACACCAACCGCTATAGAATATGGAGGAATATCTTTTGTTACAACAGCACCCGCGCCAATAACAGTTCCCTTGCCTATTGTGACGCCATCTAGGATCGTACTGCCAACGCCGAGCCATACGTCATCTTCAATCTTAATTCCAACGCTTCTGTTTTTCTGTAAACGAATAAGTGTTTTTGGATCTTCGTATATATGATTCATTGGAACAATCCTTACATGTGCAGCAATACGTACATCATTGCCAATTTCAAGCCCACCACCACCTACTTCGCCTCCTCCAAACAATATAGCAAATTCATTAATAGAACAATCGTTGCCAATCTTTATCCAGCCGTCAGCGGCCTTTATAATGCAATTTGAAAGAAGGAAAGTATTTGCACCAATATCAATAAATGATTTCCCCCCACGATCGACTGAGAGTGACACTCCTCTCTCTACAACAACGTTATCAGCTAGTCGAATCTTATTGCCCTGCCTGATTATCGCTCTTGGTGATATAAAAACATTTGTACCTGTTTTCTTTACACCGTGGCAAAGGCACAATATCTTTTTTGCAAGATGCTTAACTGGAGTATAAAATTTTAGTCCAATGGTGTTTGTCATGAGGCCACGCATAGGTTATCAACCTTTTTTTATAGTTCTAAGTATTTCATCCACTCTGTGTTTGAATGTGTGGTTTTCTAAAACATTTTTTCTGCCTTGCTGTGCAATCTTTCTGGCTTCATCAGGGTGTTCAAGATAATAAGAAATAATCTCTTTTAATTCTTTTTGGTTATGGTATATAGCCAGGTGCCTGCCTGACTCAAATAAACTTAAAACATCCTTTTGGTCGTCAACTACTAAGAAAACCCCACAGGCAAGGGCTTCAAAAACCTTCGGGCTTGCCTGGTAACAGGGCACATTCCCCTTCATATCTTGATAATGAACAATGACGGCAATATTGGCTGCAGAATATATCTTGATCCACTCTTCAGGTTTAGTGTGATAGCCCCTGATAAATTCTTTCAATTTTGATTCAACAGGTAGGTTATTCCAACCGGGTCCCCATATACCAAGATCACAGTCAGTCAGGCATTCGAGTGCCGCCTGTCTTTTCGCATAACCGGGAGTCCATGATCCTAGGCAGCAGACCTGTGTTTCATATTTTTCCCTTTCAGTAGTTGTCAGTTCTACTTGCTTATGGAAATCAGGGTCACACGCAAACGGTAACCAGTGAAGGTTCTTAACATCATATTTTTTCAGAATTCCCACCGCTTCGGTACCTTGACAAAACACAAAATCATAGTGTGGTGCAGCTTTTGTTATCTGCTTAAATGTATGCGGAGGATCTACTGTCCAGAGTGCTGTTTTTATGTCCATACTCTTTAATTTTTCTATAGTATCCGGTAATATGTTCCAGCCTCCTGACTCTATATATATTTGCGGTTTAAACTCCGAAGCTTTTTCAAGAAGCATTTTGTTCAGTCTTTCAAAGTCCCAGTTTTGAAGAAAAGCGATCCGATCTCTTAGCCTACCCGGCAGAAGGAAAGCCCTGTTCTCAAAAAAATATGTTTCGCAACCCGCTTCTCTAAAGGCTTTTTCTATATAATCTGAGAAGGTTTTGAAATTAGGATTTATGTTAGAGGAAAATAAAACCTTCATATATCATTGTAGTTAAAATTATAGTCAATAATACTCTGCTATCTTTGTATGTCATTATTCTTAGCACTAATCTACGCTTTCTGGATGGTTTATTCACCATTTTTCATTAAGCGTTACACTCATAATAGAACCATCGGTCGTCTTTCATTCCATCAATATTGGAAGTATCATTAAGCTCATTGCCGGTCTTTTCCGAGAAAATACGTATATTTTTAAAACCAATTTCCTTCAATTTTTTTTTCTGTTCAATTGGCTCGATATAACATGTTTTTAATCGGAAATCGTCTCCCCCGTCTCTGATAATTGCATGCTCAATATCCTTGTTGCTATTACGTTGCCATACAATATATTGCAAATGCATATATCGGACTATTAATCGCATAAATCGTAAAGGATTTTTGCATATGGTGAACTGCTTTAAATGGTCAATATAACGAAAATTGTGTGTGGAGAAACAAAAAACCCCTCCCGGTTTGCTGACACGGTGAATTTCTTTTAAGGCCTTGGCTCTGTTACCATAAGACATATAATCAATTCCGTTGTAACTGAATAGGAGAAAATCAAAGGTATTTTCTTCAAATATATCCATAGATCGAACATCACAAACTTTGAAAGACAGGTTAGCCTGAAAACCCTCAAATCGCTTTTTGCAGAATTCAATCATATTTTTAGAATTATCAATACCGACATAATCCTTAGTGTAATCCGCCAAGTAGGCCGTTGTCCTTCCGGCTCCAATTCCGATATCAAGTACTTTCATATTAGAGAGCTTGTCTCTTAACTGATTGATAATTGTGCTTTCGGCCGCCTGCAAACCAGTTTCTTTTGCATAAACAGAAACAACATCTTCTGACTCAAAAGTGTTCGTATTTGACATTATGTGTCTCTCGATTTTCTATGTTTCAAATTAATAAAATGCCCGTACATTGTAGCGGCAAAACCGGTATTTGATTTTACAACGTCAAGTTTTCTGCTTTCAATCGGCTGGCATCTACTAAGGGCAGGATTTTCATATCCAATACGGAAATTCAGGGAAAACAATGGTATCCTATTATATATTTTCACTATTACCATGCCATCTCGTTTTATGATAAATATTTCTGAAAAGAAGATATATTCTGGCAGTAAATGAATTTAATATAAATATGTCAATTTCTTCTCTTTTCTTATTGGTCAATCGAGTTTTATAATCCTCCGCACCTCGTAAGAAATCAAATTCTGCATATCCTTTGTTTATTGCATTCTCTATGATAAGATTTATTAGTATGCCTCCGACGCCCTCTTTTGACCATTCTGGATCACGTCCAGATTGATAGTAGCAGAGCTTATTATTATACTTAAATGTGTATAACGCAGCCACATCTTTCCCCTGCACCCTGAGAAAGTAGAGTCGTAGCATATCAGAGTTTAGAAAGGCCCTGGCAACCTTTTTATGGAATTTCCTGATGTTGCTATCAATAAAATTTCCTTTGTGCTTTACGGCCATCCACCGGCTTTTGTGTAATCTAAATAATTTCTCCATAGCATCATCTATACTTTCTGGAATCTTCCATATTACGAAATCAACATCTTTATACTTATTATATAGATTACGTCTCTCTCTCTTTATCATATTTCTCATCTTTTTACTTATGGAGGAGTGGAAATATTCAATTCGTGTTGGTAAGGATATGTAAGGGCAAATCTGAGATACTTCTGACTGAAATGGCTTGTTTTCAATAATTTTCTTAAGTAATTTAGCAGTTAGGGAAGAGATGGGTATATTGCTTAGGAGGCACAAATCCCATGTTTTTATATGAAACATGTAATCAGTTATTGAAATCAGAGCCTCCCTCTCCATTCCATGGAAGATGATGAAATCAAGGTGGTCGGAAGAAGTAGGCATTGTTCCAAGAAACTTTATATAATTCAGAACAGGAATGCCACATATCCTTTTCTTGTCGATACATAATGGCGCAATACCCACCAGATTATTGTTTTCGTCATATACGGTCAGGATGAAAAGATCTAGGTTTTTCTGAAAACACTCCCACCATGTGTACATCCATTCCCAGGTAAGAAAGACGGTGTCGCTCCTGCTCTTCTTAAGGAGTGCAGTCCAATCTTCTTCCAAACTTGAAAATCCACTCTGGTTATTGATTTCTTTGACGGAAAGCATGGTTCAATAATTGTCTTAACTTTACAACATTTGATTATCAAATATCCATGGTTCACATTTCTTAATAAACCTGATCTCAAGTAATAAGCGTGACTCTAAATAAGTTGACATGAATGGTTAACTGTGTTAAATGGCGACCTCAGAACTAGTCAAGAGAAAGAAAGGGACACATGGGAATTGCACACAATTAACCTAGGAAGAAAGATATCATATTTCAGCATTATGTAAAGAGAGATTTCCAGAAGGCAGAGATAGTGTGTAGACTCAATAGTCATCCAATTACTATTACGCGAGGACTGATGCTTAATACTGGTATGCGAGGATACCGAGCTAAGCAGACTCGTCACAACACAACATAACGATGTCATACGGCATGGGGTTCTCTTTATATTGTGCCGCTATTTTTCACAAGAGTTATAAGTATGTCACTACTATCAGAATAGCAACTTTTTCGCTGTGATGTTGACATTTATCATTATTAAAAGTACGATGATGCCACGAGGAAATATTGCCAGCGAGATAATATCCCTCTTCAGAAAAGACAGGTATCAACTTTGAAGAGTATTTTGTGGATTGTGGAAAAGGAAAAAATGTCTTTTGAACGTAGGTTGCTAAATATAGGCACAGATGAACATGCTGTTTTCTTTAACAATATTAATATAAAAGAGTTAAAAGAAGGCCTTAGAAAAGGTGCTTTGCTAACAGTTAATACAGGCAAAAAAACAACTTTAAAGGAGTTAAGAAATTCATTTGATCAATCTGGAGAGGTTAAAATTAATGAGTATATTATTTTATCGAAAAAGGGTAAACGATTATATGCGGTTAAATCTGAAAACAAATCTGCAAGAGATTTGTTCAGGGCTCTGCTTAGAAAGATATACTATGGGCTACCGAAGTTGTTTAGTTGGCTGCTGTTTGATACTTTAGTATTTAAGATAATTATTAATTTATCCGCAAAAGAGAAAGTGTTTATTATAAGGAAGAGCAATGCTCATCAAATTGCAGATTTGTATTTTAAAACACGCAATAAGGAAAATTATGTTTTTGTAGATAGAGAAAAACCATTTATAAGAAAGTACTTTGCTGATGTAAATGGATTTAAGAGAGAAACATATTTTTCAAAATATAAAACAGACGTGTTTGAAAGTATTTCTGTTACAAACCTTGATAGTGAGCTTTTAGTTTTAGAGGAAAGACTTGTAAAGGAAACAAGAAAGCAGTTAGGATGGAAAAGCGATTTACGATTAGTAAAGAGTATTTGTGTGAGTTTAGCCGGAATTGACAGTACTAAGGATTTTCCGGAAGCAGCACAACTAGAGTATTTGAAAGTTTTCCAGGATCTGACAGACCATTATAGGGATTGGGAATGTTTAGATATTGAAGGTGAATTAGATGTAAAAAGGGTTGTCAGGCACGGAGATATTACGATAGCAAATATTTTACGTGAATCTAAAAAGACATACTTGCTCGATTGGGAGTACTCTGTTACGAATGGCTTTCCGTTGACTGATTTATTAAATGCAATTGTTAAGGTGTATAAGTTCAGGTTTGGTTATAGAAAAAAAGAGATAGAGATGTTGGATCATGTTTTTTATAAAAAGAATAAGTTTTCTAAATTAGCAGAAGTACATTTGAAGGAGTATTGCCAGGAGTTGAATCTATCTAGCGAAGAGTGTGAAAAACTATTTTTAATTTATATGAAGATGTATATAAGCTCAGAGAAAAAAATTTTAAGAAAAATATTAAGTAAATGTATTCCCCGTTTCATTAGAGAATTGAGTTACAGGTAGAAAAAATGAAACTATACAGTGCTTAAACGTTTTAATAATACTGCAATAGTATGAAAATATGTAAAGAGGATACTACGGCTCAATTTTTATCCTGATAGCAATGATGTATTTGGTCTTGTAGGACAGCACATACAGGAACAATTAATATGTATTTTATTAAGAAAAACTTAAAGAGATAAACCAACAGTGAAACAACAATCACAATCAGACATGCTCCTTTCAAGCAAAGTAGCAAAAGGCGGGTTTTGGCTTTTAATCCTCAGGATGTCAGACAACGCTATCGGTCTGCTCAAGCTGTTTATTATAGCTAGGCTGCTGGCTCCAAATGACTTCGGCATGCTGGGAATTGCCTTCTTAATAATAGCCACTTTAGACACTTTTTCTCAAACCGGACTTGACACTGCCTTAATCCAGATGAAGGATGATATTAAGGAATATCTAAACACAGTCTGGTCCATTTCCATAATCAGAGGTTTTATATTATATGGTATTCTTTTTATGTCGGCGCCTTATGTGGCTGTTTTTTTTAAAAGTCCTGAGTCAGTCACCATTATCAGGGTTGTAGGAATTACCATTATCTTAAGAAGCTTTACAAATATCGGCATCATTTACTTTCAAAAAGAGTTGAAATTTAACAAACATTTCATATGCAGATTCAGCTCCACGCTCGCCAACTTTATCGTCTCAATCATTGCTGTGTTTATGTTGAAAAGTGTATGGGCACTGGTATTTGGACAGCTTGCAGATTGTATAACTGGTGTTATAGCAAGCTATCTATTGCATCAATATAGACCACGTTTTAATCTGAATTTAGAAAAGGTTAAGAAATTATTTGGATTTGGGAAATGGGTACTTAGCTCAAGCATATTGATTTTCTTATTTACCCAGGGAGATGATTTCTTTGTCGGTGGGCTGTTAGGAGCAACTGCGCTGGGTTTTTATCAAATGGCTTATAGAATCTCCAGTATGCCGACAACGGAAATCTCCCATATAATTTCTAAAGTAACATTCCCCGCTTATTCTAAAATCCAGGACAATTTGCCCAGGCTAAGAGATGCCTACTTAAAGGTATTAAAGCTTACGACTTTTCTATCCTTTCCAATTGCAGGATTAATTATCTCCTTGGCTCCTGATTTTACAATAGTAATATTAGGCGAAAAATGGATGCCTATGGTTCCCGCCATGCAGGTACTGGTCTTATATGGATTGATAAGGTCGGTGGCCGCTACTGCCGGTCCAATTTTTTATAGTATTGGAAAGCCTGGTATAGATACAAAGAATCAATTTTTGCAGGTTATATTGTTGATGGCCCTTATCTATCCACTTACAAGCAAATGGGGGCTTTTAGGAACATCATTAGCCGTTGTTTTAACATCTCTAACGGTTAATATCATTGCCCTCATCAAACTTTTAAGAATTACCCAGTGTATGCTATGGAGTGTTGTTCGAGTATTACTTTTTCCGGGTATAAGTGTATTTATTGCATTTTTTTCTATGATAGTTATTAAAGAAAATTATTTTCCTTCAAGAGGTATTGTCGCGCTTATTTCATCTGTCATATATGGGATTTTGGTATATTTAAGCATCTGTTATTTTTTTGATAAGTTTTTCAGGTATCAAATTGTCTCAACTGTAAAGGACAGCTTGGTATCACTTTCCAAATAGTTTTTATAATAATTGTTTTTATTGATGAAACATTACATTTTTTAAGAAACGGTTGTCTTGACTAGCTAAATATTACTTGTGCTATTTGTTTACAATTTATCCCGCAACTTTAGATAGTACGGATGTATAAAATATGTGAAAGCTGAGACAATGGCAAAAGAACATCCAATAATAAACGAGAATCCGAAAAGGATTGTCAGTTTGGTAAACAGGTCCCAGGGATATTCGATAAAGGTGGATGATGTCCAAATTGTTAAGCTTATACCGATACCAAATACCAGCGGCAAAATGATAACTGAAAACATCGATAACAGTGACGTTCGTGGGGCTGCCTGTTTCATCATCCAGACAAGAATAGTTATGGGAATGATGTACCTGCTGCCAATCACTATAACCGTCATTTCTATTTGTTTGGCTATAACTGAACCCATAATAAATTTGTCTCTCAATTCGTAGATTTTCAAGTCGAATTCGTTTCCGGGTAAAAGATATAGAGTCCAAATTACAAGAGTTATTAAACTTCCTTTTGTTACCACTGATGATTTTTCAGAAATAGACCATACGGCTAGCAAAAGAGGGAAGGCAGCTATGTGTGATACGTGATTGATAGTGCCTGATGTTCCCAGGTAGAAAAAGACAATCCACAAGGCAAGGCATACCTCGAAAGTTTTTCGTGTCCGGAGGTTTACATAAACTAACGCTATTAAACTTAAGAGCAGCAAAATGGCTTTCACTCCCACACTGAAAGGACATGCAATTATCACGATACACGGAAGTACTCCAACTATTCCATATCCGACAATAGATACTCTGTTTTTGTCATGTCGTAGTCTCCACATGAGAAATACAATTCCGAAGAATAGAACAATTAAAGACAAAGCCCACCTTTCCGGCATGGCTATGGGATGGTAAACATGGTAGAATGTCAGCCTTCTTGTCGCCATGCCTGTTAATATTGAGAAGAAAATAATCAGCCAGGCTGGGTGACGTGTTGCTCCCAACGAGAATAAAGGTATACACACAATCGTCCAGTTTAGAGGATGATAAGGATTAGTTACTATGAAAACTACTGAAAATATGAGTATTAATAAAAACGGTAGTGAAACACTTTCTGAATAGATCTTTTCCCTTTTGGTAATTTTGCAGTAATACATCGGTAAGATTACCAGGAGAATTAAGGTCAGACCTATTATTATAGAGTTATCGAAAATATTGTTAGCACTAAATGGAAAGTGATTGGATATATAGTTTAAAACTCCAAAATACAATTCAATAAATGTCAATATGCAGAGACTGCAGATCCAGAATATAATATATTTGGCCTTAGAGCTTATTGTTCCTGAATAGTCATCACTGGAAAGGGCAACAAAAACAAAGAGTATTAAAGAGCAGATAGTTGCCAATACAATAAGTATACATAAGGCCGGTGAACTCTTTCTTCCCATTTTAGTGAGACGTATTTTACGGAGTTCCTCTAAATCTGATACGTTAGAATTTCCAGTAATAATCTTGGAAAATTTACTTAACAAAATAGAACGGTATTCAGAAGGCAATGAGAGCAAGTCAAGAGCAGGCAGAGCAGAGGATTTGTAAAATGGAGAAATTCCAGCCAAAACAGAGAGAGTTGGCGCCCAATCTATCTGGAGTACTTGTTTAGGCCCACCTTCATTAATCCCGGGACCTGTAAGAATAAATGGAGTATCTATAACAAATTCCGAGCGGTCTACATGAAAGCCGTTATCGTCCATACCATGCTCGGAGGTAATCAGGACAATATCCTCCTCAGTAGTTAATTCCACAAGCCGGCGCACATAATTATCAAGTAATATAAGGGTTGGTAAATAGTTGTCTGAAAGCGGCGTTTCAAGATGGCCGATAGAGTCCATTGTGACAAATTGAGCCGCTACAAGATCCCACTTTTCGTTTTTAAGGAAATTGTAGGTTTTGTCAAAAATATATTCTGCGTCTTCCCGGTATTGACTGAAAAGGAAGCCTTTGGGCACGAATGCAGAAAGGTCCGTATCTATACCATAAGCGCCGCGTAGGCAATCAGAACTGAAGATTACCGCACGCTTATTCTGTTGAGTTACGCGCTTGAAAAGGTTGTCATAGGCGGAAGGTTTAACTGAATCTGAAAAATCATCAACAATAGATAAAGGGCTTAGTATAACCCCGGAAAATATTGCATGATCCCCTGCAACTGACAAGGGGGCTGAAATTGCTCTGGAGATGCCCCAGGCTCCCTTCCTCCTAAGGCCTGAAATAAATGGCATTGATTCGCTGAACATGGAATCCTTACGCGTGGAATCCAGGAGTATCACGAGCATTCGTCCATTCGATGCAGTCAAAGATGTGGGGTATTTAATTCCATGAATATCTACTCCGGTTTTGACCGATAGTAGCTCAAAACTGACGAAACCGGCAGTGGTAAAAAAGATTAACAGTGCTATTGTGAAGTAAATTAACTTTGACCATTTTACCCATGGAACATTTTTTGTTGATAGAGGTTTCAATTTAATCAGGAAAAGTTTTTTAAAAAATTATTATCATGTACTAATTAGTAGAATAATAGTGCCTCAATCATGAAAAAACAATCTCTTTATTCAGTTCTAATACTCGTAGATTCTTTTCTCTGCATTTATATGAAAAAATTATAAAGATGGTTAGGATATTATAGCTGGTCTGGATGTATTTTGAAAATAGCAAGGTATGCTTAGAGCTGGAATGAAGTTTATTGCAATACCGTTGGATGATATTGCTGCCTCTTTCTTGGAAAATCATTCTTTACATAATACGGAAATATGATATCTTTCTTCCTGGGCTAGTTGTATCTATTACGAACGGTGTTTTTTCATTTATATTGGAAAATCTGTCAAATTGTTTTGTACTACAGCCGTCCAGTTTGTCAACTCCTTCGTAAGGAGGGGATTAAAGTTCTCGGCGCTTTTTGTCCGGGGAAGAGGTGGTTTTACTCAACATATTGAGCGATTACCAATTATACATAATCACATTAGGAAATAATTATATGACAGAAGAAACAAATGAAAATTACAAATCCGGGTTTGTCACGATATGGGGGAGGCCTAATGTAGGCAAGTCAACACTTCTTAATAGACTTGTTGGTGAAAAGGTAGCTATTGTTACTCCGAGGCCACAAACGACACGTAATAGGATCTCGGGGATTTGCGAAACGGAAGAGGGGCAGCTTGTGTTTCTTGATACACCTGGAATATTGAAACCAAAACAGAAACTGGATGAGTACCTGGTTAAGTCAGCGCGCTCTTGCCTCAGAGATGCTGATGTGGTCCTGTTTGTTGTAGATGGCACCACGCCTCCACACAGTGATGATAAACGTGCCGCAAAACTGATACGTAATGTTGATAAGAATATATTGCTGGTAATCAATAAATTAGATGCAGCAGATATACCAAATCTTGATGCAATAATTGCGGAATATAAAAAGCTTGGAAATTTTATAGGTGGTGTTGCGGTTTCTGCCATAACACAAATTAATATTCCGATACTGATTAAAAAGATATTTGAACTGATGCCGGAGAATCCTGCGTACTATCCGGAAGGCACTGTAACAGACCAGCAGGATAAGCTGGCAATTGCTGAGCTTGTCCGGGAACAGGTACTGTTGTCTGTAAGGCAGGAAATACCGCATGGGGTGGCTGTGGTGGTAAATGAGTTTGTGCCAAGGAGCGACGAACTTGATTATATATCTGCAAATGTATATGTGGAAAAGCAACGCCATAAATTGATTGTTGTCGGTGGGAATGGGCAAATGCTGAAAGAGATAGGAAGGAAATCACGGGAAGGTATCCAGGAACTTCTAGGTAAAAAGGTTTATCTGGACCTCTGGGTCAAGGTCAGCGAAAATTGGAGAAAAGATGAAGCGGCGTTAGACCGCTTTGGATATAAGTAAGGGATTTGGCAATAAAGAAAGATAAGGTTGTCATACATTAGATTAACGCTATAAAATACATTGTTGCTGTGTGGAGGAGGAGGGTTAAATGGAGAATAAAAAACTTTGTGCAAGAATTGGCGTTTCTATAATAACACTCTGTCTGATTATAGGATTATTCTATATACCTTACTCTTTTGCAAATCAGCCGTGTTTTAAATGTTGCGGAAGTGGGATATGGCATGTAGACAACAAAATGCCCTGTAGCGGGAAGAGTTGTAATTATTGCATAAAATGTAATGGTTGTGGAGGCTCTGGACAGATTTCAGATTCCTCAAAACGTTGTGAAAGCTGTAAGGGGTTGGGGCAGGTTCATAAAAGCAGTAAGAAGGTCTGTATCGGTGCGGGGTGCAATTATTGTTCTTCGTGCAAGTCCTGCAAAACAAAGGGTTGGGTGAGAGGCTGAAAAGGTCTAGAGATATTTAGTCAGTAAATCTTTTGTTACAGGGAATTGTTGAACATATATAATACAAGGAGTTGGAAATGAATTGCTACATCAAGATTGTATATGCTGTATTTTTAACACTGTTCTTTGTATCTAATGTATTTGCAGATGATATAAACATAACTATGTATCAAAGATCGTTTATAAGGCAGGTGAGTTCGTCGCTGATAAGACTGCCAAATTTCCAGGTGCCGTTAGATAGTGTTCTGACCGGAGGCCAACCGACTTTTGACCAGATAAAACAGGCCGCTGAAACTGGATTTAAGGCTGTCGTTAACCTTAGAACTGACAAAGAACTACCTGATCCTGCTCAGGAGTTAACCTGGGTTGAAGGCGCTGGAATGAAATATTTTCACATTCCTATCTCTGTGCCGGAAGGGTTTACTCCTCAGAAGGCAAAGGTATTCGCAGACGTGCTTTCAAAGCCTGAAAACTATCCCTTAATCATTCACTGCAAAAGTGGGAATCGTGTTGGTGCAATGTTTGCGCTCAAGGCGTTTCACATTGATGAAATGGAGATAGAAGAAGCACTCTTGATTGGTGAGAGAGCGGGACTGATTAAACTTGCTCCTACTATCAGAAAAATATTAGAGCGCTATTAAAAACAGGATTACTTCACTACATTTTTACTATTTCCAGAATGTCTTGTTGCTGAATCAGACAAATCTTAGTTCTTTTTCAAATAAATTATTTTCGTAAACTACCCTTATTCTTTTTAGTAGAAATTTTTTTAAAAGCAATTTCTTTATCCTTAATTATTGCTTTGATTTTATCGCCTGATTGAAATTGGCGGTTTACTATACATAAAGATAATTTGTTTTCTATTTCACGTTCAATGGCCCTCTTAAGCGGACGGGCTCCATACTTTGGTTCATATCCATCTGCTACCAGTTTTTCCTTAATTTCAGCTCCTATTTCAAGAGATATTTCTTCTTCCTTCAATCTCTTTATAAGCCTATTCAGAAGAATGTCCAATATGTGTGGCATATGCTTTTTTGTTAAAGAGTGAAAGACAATCATATCATCTAGTCTATTCAGAAATTCCGGCTTAAAATATTTTTTGACTTCGGACAGAATCATATCCTTTGCTTCGTCATGACTGATAATACCCGTGCCAGACTTAAATCCTATCTCATGCTTTTCTGCAAGCTTTTCACTTCCTATATTTGAAGTTCCTATGATAATAGTATTGCGGAAGCTTACGACGTGACCTTGTGCATCGGTTAGCCTCCCTTCATCAAGTACCTGGAGGAGCATATTAAATACATCGGGGTGTGCCTTTTCTACTTCATCGAGCAGTACTACCGCATAAGGTACTCGCCTTATCCTTTCGGTAAGCTGTCCTCCCTCTCCGTAACCCACATAACCGGGAGGTGCTCCAATAAGCTTTGCGACTTCATGACGTTCCATATACTCTGACATGTCCAACCTGACGATATGGGTTTCGTCATCAAATAGAAATTCTGCAAGAGTCTTTGCCAGTTCCGTCTTCCCGACTCCCGTTGGGCCAAGAAACAGGAAGGTGCCTATTGGCCTTGAAGCTTCCCTCAACCCAGCCCGGTTCCTCCTGATCGCATCGGCAATTGCCCCTACGGCAGCTTCCTGCGCTACTATGCGTTCATGTATTTTCTCCTCCATATGTGCCAGCTTGCCTGCCTCACCTTCCAACATTCTTGAAGCCGGAATGCCCGTCCAGCTCGATACGACACCGGCGATATCTTCAGAAGTTACAGAGGTGTCCTTCTCTTTCAGTTCCTTTTGCCACATCTCTTTCTTGGTGACAAGCTGTTCTTCTATAATCTGTAATTCTGCATGGTGTTTCGTCGCCTCCTCAAAATCCTGTCTTTCGAACGCTTCCTTTTTGAGCGCCGTTTGCGCCCTCTTTTCATTTTCCAGTTTTTTAAGGTCAGGCGGCGTGTAGTGCATTTCGAGATGTTTCTTTGAACCTGCTTCGTCCAGAAGATCTATTGCCTTATCTGGCTGTGCTCTGTCTGTGATGTAACGGTCGGAAAGACGCGCGGCAGCGTCCAATGATTCCGGGGTGTAATCTATATTATGATGTTTTTCGTAATAGGGTTTGAGCCCCTCAAGGATTTTTCTAGTATCATCAATTCCGGGTGCATTTACTTGTACCGTCTGAAATCGTCGTGCAAGTGCTCGATCTGATTCTATATGCTTTCGATAGTCATCATACGTAGTCGCACCAATTAACTGTAGTTGTCCTCTTGCCAGGGCCGGCTTTAAGATGTCGGGTGCTCCCATGCCTCCACTGGCGCCACCGCCTACACCGACCACAGTGTGTAATTCATCTATAAAGAGTATAATGCGGCCTCCGGAATCTATTATCGTATCCCTGATTGATTTTAGTCTGCCTTCAAATTCGCCTCTGACACTGGCTCCTGCAATAAGGGCTGCCATATCAAGTGAAAGTATTCTTTTTGACAGTAACGATTGTGGTACTTCTGCAGCAACAATCTGCTGAGCAAGGCCCTCTACAATAACAGTTTTACCGACTCCTGCTTCACCAATTAAGACTGGATTGTTTTTTTTGCGTCTCGACAGGATTTGGATTATTCTTTCTATCTCTTTTTCTCTTCCTATGACAGGGTCTAGTTCTCCCTGTCTTGCAAGCTCCAACAGATCCAGTGTATATTCTTTTAATACATCGAGTTTGCTTTCGTCATCCTGATTTACAACCTTTCTTCCACCCCTTATCTCGTCAATAGCAGATTTGACATTTTCCTTAGCAAGACCGGCATCTTTGAGAATCTCAGAGACTTTTCCTGATTGGGAATCAAAGAGCGCAAGGAAGAGAGCTTCAGTGCTGATAAGTTTGTCTCCCATAGTTTTTGATTCCTGCAACGCAAGCTCAAATACTTTATCAACCTCACCGGATATTGTTAATTGAATATTACCTGCCTTTGCAATTTTAGTTGTTTGATTCTCCAAAGATGCAAAAATGTCATCCGTAAGACGCTTTTTTAATCTATCTGTATCCAGTTTAAGTTGCTCCATAATAGTTATAATAGAAGAATCATTCTGGACCAGTAACCCTAAAAGCAGAAACTCTGTTGTAAACACGGCATGCCCCATATTTACCAGTTCCATAGTTGCAATGTTTATGGCATCTAATACCTTTTTAGTACAATACCTTATATATTTCTGAAGCATTTAATACCCCCTTACCGAATTGTATTTACGATGAAGCATTTTTTTTACAAAATGTTTGAAAGGAACGTAAATGAAAAAATAATAATTTAAAGTTAACGCATTGTCTTGCCGCCATCGACTGATAAACAATTGCCGGTTACAAAGTCTGACATATCAGTGGCATAGAACAGGACTGCTTTAGCGATGTCTATAGGTAGCGCGAGCCGTTTCAGTGGTGTCTGCTCAGCCATTACCTTTTGTATACGAGGTGGCGCGTGAGGTGTATTCTTAGCTAGAGTAAATCCTGCATTTATCAAATTAACGGTTATTCCGAAATCTCCCAGTTCAACTGCAAGGCTTCTTGTAAGTCCCACCAATGCAGATTGGGCTGTTATATGGCTGGTATATCCTTTTACTGGCTCATTAACTATATTGTCCATTATATTAATGATCCTTCCTTGTTTCTTCTTCATCATTTCACTGATTACTGCCTGGCAACAGTTATGGGCGCCTTTTATCGTTCCGTTCAGGTTTTCTGTGAATTCATTCCATACAGTGTCTTCAAATTTTTTTCGTTTTATGGTGCCATGTGCATTGTTCACCAGGATATCAATTGCACCAAATTTTTTGATGGTGTCCTTAACCATTTTATTTACACTTGCTTTTAAGGTTACGTCAGCCTGTCTCACCATCGCCTTGCCACCACGGCTTTCAATCCTCTCTAAAACTGATTCTGCATTCTTTCTATTTTTTAAGTAGTTAATTGTTACGGCTGCACCTTCAGATGCCAGGAGTTCCGCAATAGCACTTCCTCTGTCACTGCTCGCTGCCGTTACGATTGCAACTTTGCCTTTCAGTTTCAAAGTGACCTCTCTTTATTGATATGGTTCACCAAATTATCATGTTAAAAATATCCTGTTTATCATATCAGGGAAAATCTATAAAGATATTGTTTCCTTTATTGTGTGCCCTTTTTCCAATTTTTCTACTTTAACAGCCACTGTAACAGGGTCATGTTCAAAGAAAAGAATCCAATCTCCATTACAGGCTCTTGTTAGTAATTTCTCTTTGTCTTCAATTGAAGTTATCGGGTTAATGTCATAACTCGGTATATATGGTAACCTGATGTGGGAGGTAAATGGTATCACATCACCGCAGTAGACGAGTGTGTCTATTCCGTCTGATATTTTTATAACCTGCTGGCCTATAGTGTGGCCGTCATAGATTATGACGTCAATGTTTGGTAATATCATGGCGTATCCGTCTATTAGTCGAAGTTTGCCTTCTGCTTCTATTGCCTTGATATCTTCGTTGATAAAACTGCCTTTGTCCTTTTCACTCGGTTTTAACGCCCATTCGTAATGTGTTTTCTGGACATAATATGTTGCGTTTGGAAATGTAAGTTTCTGCTTTTTCCCTTTTAAATAAGTTGCTCCTCCAACATGATCCAGATGGAGATGAGTCAGTATCACGTCAGTTATATCCTTCGTTTCCAAGTCATATTTTTCCAGGGATACTTCAAGATTGTATTTGGTCTGGTCTAATTTGTAGATTTTTTGATTCTTTTTCGATAATTTTGTGCCGATGCCAGTGTCAACAAGGATTTTGCGTTTATCATCCATGATGAGTAGTGACCTGAGGGCCATATCTACCCTGTTTTTATCATCTGAAGGATTAAGCTTACTCCATATTTCCTTTGGTACAATACCAAACATTGCACCGCCGTCAAGGGCAAATCTCCCGGTCTCAATCGAATGTAGTTCATATTGCCCGATTTTCATAAATCATTTCCTTTCGTCTATTTTCTGACTAAGCTGAGCTTAGTTGATTTTAACATTTAAGTGGTAGTTCCCGGTCGCCTGACAATATGTTGGGTAAGGTTGCACTTGTACCATATTATGGTATCATGCTACAATAATATATAGGGAAGAAATGAGCATTACAAGGGGGAATATATGACAATTGAGATATGCAAAAAATTATATAAGAATTTAAAAGAAAAACATCAGATAGCACGGGACGCTCTGGGGAGGGGTTTAACCCTTACGGAAAAAACCCTTTATTCCCATATGAAGCCGGAGGAGATAAAACCATATACCAGAAAGGAATCCAATGTAGATCTGTATCCGGATAGGGTGGCGATGCAGGATGCGACAGCTCAAATGGCGATATTACAATTTATGTCGTCAGGTGTGCCATCTGTGCAAGTGCCGACTACCGTCCACTGCGACCACCTCATACTTGCGCATCAGGGCGTAGAAGACGATCTGCCTGCCTCAAAAATGACAAATAAAGAGGTTTATGATTTTCTGTCTTCTGCCGCAAAAAAGTATGGTATGGGCTTCTGGGATCCCGGGGCAGGTATTATACATCAGGTAGTATTAGAGAATTATGCTTTTCCCGGCGCCCTGCTTATCGGTACTGATTCACATACCCCTAATGGGGGAGGTCTGGGGATGCTGGCAATTGGTGTGGGTGGAGCAGATGCAGTAGACGTTATGGTGGGATTGCCTTTTGGTATAAAGTGGCCAGGTGTTATAGGTATAAAATTAACCGGTAGGTTATCCGGCTGGTCATCTTCCAAGGATGTCATCCTTAGAGTAATGAAAGAACTTACTGTCAAAGGGGGGACTGGTTCAGTTGTAGAATATTTCGGGGATGGCGCAGCTTCAATTTCATGCACGGGTAAGGCTACTATCTGTAATATGGGGGCAGAGCATGGTGCTACAACATCTACATTTCCTTTCGATACGCGGATGTCAGATTATCTGAGAACAACTGATAGATCAGATATAGCAGACTTAGCGGAGGAATATTCAGAATGCTTCAGGGCTGATGACGAGGTATATACGGATCCTGAAAAATATTATGACAAGGTTGTTGAAATAAACTTGTCAGAACTTGAACCGCTGGTCTGCGGCCCTCATACACCTGATAAGGTGCGTTCTGTGTCTGAGTTCAAAGACGAGATAGTTAAGGAAGATTATCCTGATAATATTAAATTCGCTCTTATCGGTTCATGCACAAACTCTTCATATGAGGATATGGGGCGTGCTGCTTCCGTGGCAAGGGATGCTGTTGCAAAAGGCCTGAAACTGACTATTCCTCTACTGGTGACGCCGGGATCAAACCTGATAGAAGATACCATTAAACGCGATGGACAGATGAAAGCACTGACTGATGCTGGTGCGACCGTATTGGCCAATGCTTGCGGTCCATGTATAGGACAGTGGAAACGTACCGATATCAAGAAAGGTGAGAGAAATACCATTGTTAATTCTTATAATAGAAATTTTCGTGCCCGTAACGATGGCAACACAGAGACGCTTTCATTTATCGGTTCTCCTGAAATTGTAACGGCGTACGCTTTCTCAGGTTCTCTCTCCTTCAATCCATTGCAAGATAAATTGAAAACAACTTCAGGGAAGAAAGTGATGCTGGAAGAGCCATCCGCGGAAGAACTGCCATCTGCCGGATTTGCCGGCTGCGGCAAAGGCTATGTGCCGCCTGTGGAAGATGGTTCGAAAATAGATATTGTTATAAATCCTGAATCAGAACGTCTTCAGGTATTGGCTCCTTTTGCGCCTTGGGATGGCAATGACTTTATTGACGTTCCTTTGTTGTTAAAAGCTTCAGGGAAATGTACAACCGATCATATTTCTCCGGCGGGGCCGTGGCTGAAGTTCAGAGGGCATCTGGATCATATATCTGATAACACTTTTTTTGGAGCAATAAATGCGTTTAATGGTTCAGCCGGTACAGGTAAAAACCAGTTCACCGGAAAGAGTGGTATAAGGTTCTCAGATATTGCCCGTGATTACAAGGAACGTGGAGTTTCATGGA
>Ga0209556_1000434_pt1 | contig 27163 bp, 21 predicted proteins | sample SaaInlV_150m_DNA_5_FD_184652 | JGI IMG/M metagenome (GOLD analysis project Ga0209556, IMG submission 184652) | Marine microbial communities from expanding oxygen minimum zones in the Saanich Inlet - SI037_S3LV_150m_DNA (SPAdes) (version 2) | ecosystem: Environmental > Aquatic > Marine >...
CCCATGGTTCCGGCAAATTTGTCATGAAAATATTCTTTACCTGTAGAGTCAGTTTCTGTAATAATATAACCAAGATCTTGCCCAAAAAGTGGTTTTGAAAAATCCGGTGTCCATGAATATCCTATAGACGGAGACATGACATGGCGAATAGCTTTTACTGGTCCAATTGGGACGGGAAAAAGTCCATAAATCTGCGTATTCGCATTTAATGAAAAATTGCCCGTTGTCCGGGCTGCAAAACCTTGTTTCTCAACTTTCGTAAATGAATGTGTGGAATCATTCCAAATGCCGTCAAATGATTTATCCACCCAAACGGATTTCAAATTCATACTGGGATTAAGTGAAATATATTTTAATATTTTCTGCGGTGCATTGATTGAAGATGAATGAATCCAGCCACTATTTTGTTCATTCTGGGCATTCAATTTTCCTGTGGAATCGATCCAGCTAAATGAATCGGAACTGTCCAAATAAACTGATTCAAAATAGTCACGATCTTTATTATTAAAACTGAGCCCATAATTCCATTTAATGGTATTGAACCATTTTTTGTCAGTGGCTTTTGTAGGAAAAAGATCACTTTGTCCATGCCGAAAAGACAATTTAGGAAAAGTTTTATTTACAGAATTGAGTTGGGTTCCTGCCTTTGTTGGCAGCACATAATAAGAACTCGATGAATCTACTTTATCATCGATGAGCAAATCACGATTGGAATAATAACTGGTGGCAAATGAATTTTTTGCTTTTGGCCACCGTTTGGAATAAGACACATTAGAGATAGATTTCTGATTCATTCTTTCCGCTTCAGTTTGGCCATATTTTTTTCTGAAATCATATTCACCGCTAGTGGAATAAGTTACATTGGCATTGAATGATTGGTTATTCCGCAATTTTTGGGTGTGATTCCAGCGAATATTTGTACTGCTTTTTCGCGCTCCGGTAATATCTGAAATATTATCAGACCCTGATAAATATTGCTGATTTCGGATTGATAGTCCACCATTAAACTTGTATCGATTTCGATAGACATTATTCAGCTTAAATAAGGCACCTTCTTTATCTCCGAAATCCACCAGAAATTTTGAATCCCAATAATCGCTGGGTGCCCAAAAAAATCCTAATCCTGATAAATATTGCCCCCGTTTATTACTCTCTCCATAGGAGGGCATAATCCAGCCGGAATGACGTTGACCGCCTTTATGGGGAAAAATTCCCAGCGGAATCCCAAAAATGGGAATTTGTCCTAAATGCAATATAATAGGCCGCGCTATAACAAGATCGTTTTGAATTACTTTCATTTTTTTAGATTCAAAATGGAAATGGGCTGTATCTAAATCACAGGTGGTATAAGTAGAATTCTCGATATAGAAAACTTTAGTGGTTTCGTTCCGAATTTGGCTTCCGGTATAAAATCCGTCATCTGCTTTGGTATGTCCTTTGATGACGCGACCTTTTTTTGTTTCCAAATTATAGGTCATGGCATCGCCACTCATGGGGTCCTTCCCTTTTTCTTTAATCACAGGGAATTGAGGGGCGTTCACAGTATCACTTTCTAATTTCGGGTAAGCATTCAGCATATTGCTTTGCCAGTTTACCGTAACAAATCCTGCTTCAAGATTGGTTTTTTCATGCTTAATAATGGCTTTACCTTCAAAATCAGTTTCTTCATCCTTCAAGCGATATTGGATTTTATCTGCTGAATAAACAACGGGGAAACCAACATCATTGGCTACAGAATCGGGACTATATTTCCCTTCCGATCCACCGATAATTCTGAGGCGATCCAATTCATCTTCCAAAAATGTCATAATAATTGTATCGCCGGAAACATTGTTTTTTCCTTGGTAAATAGAATCTTCAAAAACATGATACAACGTTTTAGCCATCCCAACAATCCGAAGAGAATCCATGGCGCCATTTTTAAAAAAGCTGGTGAGCAGTGACCCTTCAATATGGTCTTCAAAATTCAACGAATCCCCAACAGTCAGAGAATCAAATCTTGAGTGTTGAAATCCATTAACTGGCGTAACGGCGTACGCTTTTTTGGGAATATGAAGTTTCTCCATTTGCTCATCTTTATAAGTTAGAATAATTTTTTCGCCGGAAAGGATTTGACCATTATCATTAATTTCTGGATCAATTTCCAAAATCGTAATTTCATTAGTTCTATCATATCGTGCCAATCCACAGGTGGCGATTCGGGAGGAATCTTCAATCACAACATTTCCAATTGCTGTGTAAGAGACACCGTCTTTTTCCGGGTCTTTCTGGTATTCGATGCGGTCAGCCGTAATTATTTGTCCTTTTTGTAAAAGTAAAACATTCCCCAATGCTACACCGCTATCTTGTTCTGTAAAAACGGTTATTGTGTCCGCTTTCAAATCGTAATCACGATCCCAAACGTGTGGACTTCCGGTACTTAGAATTCGATCTTCAGCGGAATAAAATTTCAGTGTATCACAAGTGAGAGTTCGTCCCTCTTGGAGTGCCGTAACGCGTCGATATAAAATGGCCAAATCATTCTTTTCATAATGGCGTCCTTCCTGGCAGTTGAGCGTTAAAGTCCCTTTGGTAAAAACCACATTCCCGGAAATGAATTTTACAGATTCCCCATTGATAGTTTTACTTTCCAGAATATTGGCTTTTTTGAGACGAAATCTATTGTCTGCCGCGAATGATAAGGTTAGGAATAAAAAGGTGAAAAATACATTTTTACAATATTTTAGTAAAGTCACCTTTGTATTCTCTTTTTTAAAAATATGGGTATTGAGTGGTGGTTTAATTAATAAAATTGGTTTTAAAAAAATCATTTTTAAGAATACCGATCTTTCCAAAGAGATTTCAGGCGTTTTTGAATCCAATCTTCTCGCCCCTGATTTGTGGGTTTGTAAAATGTTTGTGTTTCTCCATTGGGGAAATAATTCACATCCACAAAATGCTCAGTGTGAGAATGGGGATATTGATAATCTTTACCATAATCTATGTTTTTCATTAAATCTGTGGGCGCATTCCGTAAATGCAAAGGGACGGAAGGAGTTCCGGATTCTTGCACCGCTTGCGTGGCCGCCTTAATGGCTTTGTAACTGGCATTGGATTTAGGAGCGCTGGCCAAATACGTAGTTAATTGTGCCAAAATTAAGGATGCTTCCGGCATGCCAATCATGTGTACAGCTTGAAATCCAGAGGTGGCGAGAGTGAGTCCATTTGGATCTGCATTGCCAATATCTTCTGATGCTAGAATGATGAGTCGCCGGGCAATGAATTCCGGTTTCTCACCACCTTCCAGCATGACAGCCAACCAATACAATGCGGCATCCGGATCTGAGCCACGGACAGATTTGATATATGCGCTAACGGTATCGTAATGGTATTCTCCCTGTTTGTCATAAATCAATGTTTTGGATTGAATCGCCTCATCCAAAATCTCTTTTGTAATCTGTCCTTTTCCACCGATTAAACTAGAAGCCACTTCCAAAGTATTAAGCATTTTTCGTGCATCGCCACCGGAGGAATGAATCAATAAATCTTTTTCCGATTCATCAATTTTTAGGTTGCCTTTGGATAAAATCACATCATTTTCAAATACCGAATTCAATATTTTTAATAAATGATTCGTTTCCAAAGATTTGAGTGTTAATACACGACAGCGAGAGAGCAGGGGAGAAATGACTTCAAAAGATGGGTTTTCTGTAGTGGCACCAATTAAAGTTAGCGTCCCCTCTTCTACAGCATGAAGCAATGCATCTTGCTGGCTTTTGCTAAACCGATGAATTTCATCAATAAATAGAAGTGTTTTTTGTCCCATTTCTCTATTCGATTTTGCGAATGTAATGACTTCTCGGAGATCTTTCACGCCACTGGATACAGCAGATAATTCACGGATTTTTGCACCGGATGATTTTGCGATTAACCTTGCAAGAGTGGTTTTTCCTGTTCCTGGCGGTCCCCAGAAAATCATGGAAAAGGATGTTGATTGTTCCAAGAGACGGTGTAGAATTTTGCCAATATCGACAAGGTGTCCTTGACCAAAAAATTCTTGAATAGTCTTGGGGCGGACTCTTTCTGCCAAAGGTGGTAAATGAGAATCGAATAGCGTTTGTGGTGAATTCATAAGACGGTTAATTTACGACCCTTTTTTAACAGACGAGGAATGAACTAATCATGAAATTCTCAAAAATTATTATTCTATCTACATTGCTGTTTATCGGCATGGGATGTGATAAAGGACATATAGAAGAAATGGAAAATGGTTTTATTATTGAAGATCTTGTTGTCGGCGAGGGAACAGAGGCACAAGATTATAACAAAGTTGTTGTGAATTATACAGGCACACTTGAAGATGGTTCTGTTTTTGATTCATCTTTAAACCCGGGTCGTGAACCCTTTACTTTTACCTTAGGTGCAGGCTCAGTAATCAAAGGCTGGGATTTAGGCGTATTGGGAATGAAAGTTGGTGGGAAACGAAAATTAACTATTCCACCGGAATTGGGTTATGGAGATCAAGGTGCCGGCGGTGTAATCCCTCCAGGCGCTACACTAATATTTGAAGTGGAATTGCTGGAAGTAGAAGTTTATTAAAAAAAAGGCGGAAAAAATTCCCCTTTTTTGAGCCACCGAGAGGATTCGAACCTCCGACCCCTTCATTACGAATGAAATGCTCTACCAACTGAGCTACGGTGGCGTAATATCTACCAACTGCCTGTCCGCCGTAATCCCTCATCTGCGGGATGCAGGAGGAAGCTACGGTTGCAAAATTATTTAAAAATAAGCCTTAAATCTTACGGTTTCACTCTGCCATATTAAAAGATTTCTCTTTGGATTGTTGATCTGTAATCTGATAATATTTCGCTGCGCGCCATCCACCGTAGATTTCGCCCAAATATACAAATCCGGCAATCATACCGAAAAGAGGTCCAGCAATAGGTCTCTTTTTTTTAATTGCATAGTAAGCTGGGTTTCCTACGGAATACATAACCCACATACCCATGAGTCCATCCAAAACCCGCCCCGCATACATTCGTCCCGATCCGGGAAGGATGGCTGACATAAGTCCCGCCAGCAACGGAGATTTTCTAGATACTGGGATTGATGATTGAATCACTGGATCGACCAATCTCCCATCGGTTTCATGAAAACCATTTCTTAATTTTAAATGATAATGAAATGCAAACGGGTTGCAACGTGTAATTCGTTCCGAAGCCATGGCGCCGCCAAGAAGGATGCCAAATTGTTGAATTGCTTTGGCACCATAATTGGAACAACTGGGATAAAATTGACAATTAAATAAATTGGTATTGTAGGAAATTCGCTGCCATCCGGCAATAGGAAGTATTCCGATCTTATGTATAATAGAAATATCGGGTGAAATCAGTAAAGAATCTGCCGGATACTTGAGTTGTCCAAAAAGAGAAGACAAAAATAGAATGAAGAGGATGAAGACCCTTTGCATGTCAAAAATTAATTAGATTTTGACCATGGAAAATATGATAGATACGATTTTTTCAAACCCAATATATTTAGCCATTGCCGGGATTCTGGCGATTCTTTTAGTTTTCGCTATTATTAAAAAAGTCATCAAATTAGTCTTCACCATAGGGTTTTTACTCGTCATCTATGTGGTTTATTTGAATTATACAGGACAAAAAGTTCCAAAAACTGTGGATGAATTTAAAGAGTCCGTTTCAGAAGAATTTGAAAAAGTGAAGGATGTTGCTTCAGAATCATTGGAAGATGCGAAAGAATCCACCAAAAAAATTGTAGAAGAAAAAGTTGAAAAAAAAGTGAATGAAGTCTTTGGGGATTAACTGATTCTGCCTCACGTTGCCTTTGCAATGACACCTTACAATAAATTACTGGCTAATTCTGCTAATTCGCTCCGTTCTCCTTTTTCTAATGTAATATGTGCGAACATGTCTTGCCCTTTCATCCTGCTAATTAAATAAGTTAATCCATTAGATCGTTTATCCAAATAGGGATGATCAATCTGATGAATATCTCCGGTAAAAATTACTTTTGTTCCTTCACCTGCTCTTGTGATAACCGTTTTTACTTCATGGGGCGTAAGGTTTTGAGCTTCATCCACAATAAAAAAAGCCTTTTGTAAACTCCGACCCCGAATATATGCTAAAGGCGTAATCTGTAATTTATCTTGCTCAAGCATTTCATCTATTTTAACTGCTCGTTTATCATTGGGGGTAAATTGGTGACGAATGACGGATAAATTATCATATAAAGGTTGCATATAAGGATCTAGTTTGGATTGAATATCCCCAGGGAGAAATCCAAGATCTCTATTACTAAGAGGCACAATAGGTCGTGCCAAAAAGATTTGTCGAAAATCGGAACGTTTTTCCAACGCTGCGGCCAATGCCAACAAGGTTTTTCCTGTTCCAGCTTTTCCTGATAAAGTAACTAATTGAATTCTGTTATCCATAAGCATGTGGATCGCAAAAGATTGTTCAGCATTTCGTGGTTCAATCCCATATGCAGTGGGTTTATCAACGCGTACTATTTTTGACTCAAATGGATCATACGCGGCTAATATCGATTTTTGCCCATTTCTTAAAATAAAATTTTCGTTAGAAATGGGGTTCGTTACAGAATCTAAACCCGCAACATCTATCCCTTGAGATGCATAAAGCTCATCAATTTCACGTGTACCAACATTTTCTACCAATCGACTTCCAGTATAAACTTGTCTTAAATCTTCAATAGCATCACGAGAATAATCTTCTGCGCTGAGTCCCAATGATCTGGACTTTAGCCGCATATTTGTATCTTTAGTTACAAGAATTACTTCACGATCAGGATTATCAATCTTGAGTTTATAGGCACAATTTATGATGCGATGATCTGGGCAATCTTCTTGAAATGATGCTTCAACATCGGGATGCCAATCATGATTAACAAGCACCCGAATTTTCCCATCTCCTTTATTAAACTCACTATTATTGGATCCGGTAGACAAATCATCTAGACTTCTTAAAAAATCTCGTGCATTAAAATGAATTTGTTCATTCCCTCTTTTAAATTGGTCCAATTCTTCTAAGACGGAAATGGGGATGACAACTTCATTATTTTCAAAATGATGAATGCATGTAGCATCGTGGAGAATTACATTGGTATCGAGAACAAAAATCTTGTCTAAGTTTTTTGACATAGGTCTTTTTCGCTATTGATTAGTTGAATGAATATGATGTAAGATTTCCAGTTGTAGATTGAATTTAGCCGTTGAAACAAATCATTACAAAGAATAAGAGTAAAGCAGATGTTTAAAAATGACTTATTAGAAAATAAAACAATTATTATTACAGGTGGCGGAACAGGATTAGGAAAATCCATGGCAACGCGCTTTGGAGAATTGGGTGCTAATCTGGTTCTCACAAGTAGGCGAGAGGCGGTATTAGACGAAGCCGCTCGTGAAATAAATGATAAAACGGGTGCTGAAGTTTTAACTGTTCCCACTGATATTCGACATTCGGATCAAGTAACGGAAATGGTCAAGAAGGCTGTGGATAAATTCGGAAAAATAGATTGTCTTCTTAATAACGCTGCTGGGAATTTTATATCACCCACAGAAAATTTGTCTGAAAATGCCTTTCGTACCATTATCGATATTGTACTGATTGGTACGTTCAATTGCACGCAAGCGGCCGGGAAAGCTATGCGTAAATCCGGCGGAGGTGCCATCCTGAATATTGTTACAACTTATGCATTTACTGGCTCAGGCTATGTGGTACCATCAGCTTGTGCAAAAGGTGGCATTTTAGCCATGACAAGATCTCTTGCGGTAGAATGGGCCAAGTATGGGATTAGAACCAATGCCATTGCGCCAGGGCCATTTCCTACAAAAGGTGCATGGAAAAGATTGGTTCCACCGGGGCTCAATATTGAGAAAAAAATGATGGAACGAGTCCCTCTTAAACGATTTGGTGAACATGAAGAATTAGCAAATTTAGCCTCCTATCTTATGGCGGATGAATCGGGATATATGAATGGGGAAGTGGTAACCATGGATGGTGGAGAATGGTTAAAAGGCGCAGGACAATTTAATGAATTAGAAAGAATGCCGAGCCTCGCTTGGAAAGCTATGGACATAGCAAGAAAACGAAAAAAATAATTTAAGGGATAAAGTCAAACATGGCTTTCAGGATTTGGTAAATAAGAAGACTATAAATAAATCCGAGTATGATGAGAGCTGCTGGTGTTATTCGTAATTTAATTTTGAATTTTTTATTTTTCTTTTTTAAATGATAAAATTCAATTAGTCCCTGTAATGTTGCATAACTGAAATAAAGTCCAAGCAAAAATATTCCAATTAAAATACCATGATCCATGGCATTAAGTGAGTTGAGCCATTGTCCCAAACTCATAATATTTCCTTTAGTATGGCTTTGAATTCTGCAAGAATCATGGATGTTGCACCCCATACTGTTTCATTATCCAAATCAAAATAGGGGATATTTACAGGGAATCCACGTAAGGTATCTTTTTTCGTTTTTTGAGTAGAATCGTACATAAAAGTTTTCAAGGATACGGAAATTATTCTATCCACTTCTTTTTCATGAATGATTGTTTTCGGTTCTTCCTTTATCCAACCAATATAAGGAAACATTTCAAATCCCGATACAGGAATATAAAACGAAGAGAGTGCTCCAATTAATTGAATTTTATCTTCCTTGACTCCGATTTCTTCCCACGTTTCTCGTAAGGCAGCATTTTCCAAAGATTCCCCATTTTCGACTACGCCACCAGGAAATGAAATTTGTCCTTTGTGATGATCGACAGTATCGGTACGTTTGGTGAGATAAAAATACCAATCATTATTTTTTGGGAATAAAAGAATAAGAACCGCTGCGGGAATCCCTTTTTTATCGAAATTGATTTTCGGAAATAAAAGTCTCGGTGTAACCATCATACTCATTTGTGCAGATTTTCCCGGCAAAGGCTGTTCTAATTGTTGGATTAAGTTTTTTATAAATAATGGATCCATGTGCCCGAAAAGTTATCCCTTTTTAAATTGTTCTGCCCGAAGTTTCGTACTGAAATTATGAAGAAATATAAACATATCATTTGGGATTGGAATGGCACACTATTAAATGACCGCTGGCTTTGTGTAGAAGCGATCAATCAAGCGTTAGCCATTCGAGAATTGAAACTAATTTCCGAAGAAAAATATAAAGACGTTTTTTGTTTTCCTGTGGAAACGTATTATGAAAAGGTTGGTTTCAATTTTGAGAAGGAACCATTTCAAGTAGCAGGGGACGAATTTGTCCAATTTTATGGAGATAATTTTCACCGAGTAAACCTTCATGTTGAAACGATTCCTATATTAAATAAAATTCAAAATACCCATCGATCCCAATCGATTCTTTCAGCAGGGAAACAAGATTTCTTAACTGAATGGATAAAAGAACATGATTTATCAAATTATTTTATTAAAGTGTTAGGCATTGATAACCAATACGCCACTGGAAAAACTGAAGTGGGACTCGCATGGATAAAAGAATTAAAATACGATTTAAATGAAATAATTATGGTTGGAGACACCCCTCATGATAGTGATGTCGCAGATGCCATGGGGATTGATTGTGTCCTTGTGGAAAATGGACATGTTAGCAGAAAACGATTAGAAAAAACCGGCAGAAAAGTAATTTCTAACTTAAGTAAATTTTACAAATTAATAGATTAATCCAATAAATCGGAAATATGAAGAAGATCGAATACATCAATCGATCCACTCCCATTTACATCTGCAGCTACAAATTCTTCGGGCGCAAAATCCATAAATCCTAAAATATAATTGGCACATAAAAGGACATCAACAGCCGTAAGAATCCCGTCTCCATTTATATCGCCAAGATTGTATTCTTCCGCATCATTTGATAAAGCAACCACCGTAATATAATCTGAATCTGTTTCGCCATCTAATCCTGTCACCGTTAATGAAATTTCATAAACACCGGGTTCAGTAAAATGGATTGAAGGATGACGTTGATAAACATTTATTTGATCTAAAAACACCCAATGCCAATTCCCAACGGCTCCTTTGGATTCGTCATAAAAATGGACTTTTCCCGGTGCAGTGATGACTGGGTTTGCCGCGCGAGGAATTGCTCGTAAACTTGGCAAATCTCCAATAATTGTATTCATTAGTTGAATCGTAGAAGGTCCAACTGGTGTTTGGGTTGAATACACTTGGATATAATCAAAATTATTTGGATGAGTTATTGAAATTGGGAAACTGTCAAAGGTCATAAGACTATCCCACTCGATAAGCCCCACATTATCAAACCATGTTTGAGATTCCCCTGTATCCGGTACGTCCGTACTCATTCGGATATCAAAAAAATTAGCATCTTCATGGCTCGGAACATCTCCCCAATAGGGTCGCCAATCTACGGTTCCTTGAACCAATTCATCCATGGATGTTGTAAGGAGAGTGCCATCATTTCTGCCTTGAGAGAGTCTAATTTGTAAAGTAACATCTTTCCCATTATCAGTTTTGATGTAGCCATGAAGAGAATGGTTTAATTCCGATTTAAAAGGGAACCTTTCTTCTAAATTCGTAATCACATTCTCTGAAGAGTTTTCATTGCGAATTTGTGTTGCTGCAGCTTCGCCTCTACGAAAAATTGAATTTTGAATAAATTCGCTTCCACTATTAAAATCCCAGAGTGAACTACCTTCATTTTCAAAATTATTCATCCAAACTTTTTCTCTACCTAACCGGTAATGTGTAATATTTTCAAAACCATCCAATATTTTTGATAAGCTTCCCGCTTCCGGAATTGGTAGCGGATTTGAAACAAAATAGGGTTGACCTTCAAACTCGGTTTCTTTCCAAATTGGATCCCAAATTAAATAGTCTAATTGTTGAGATTCCATAGATAATGTATCCATAATGACGTGAGCTGTTTGAGTCTCTTGATTTACATGGACATAGGTATTCAAGTCTCGGGATTGATTCGCAATATGATTTAAAATATAATTCCCCAATTCGCCCGTTGCCGGAACCGTCAAATAATCGTCAATATAAAGAGGTGTAATAGAATAGTCTGTAAATCCAAACTCATCCGCATCAGCATTTAATATCATGGATGGATATGTTTCTGGGTAATTCAAATCGAAAATAAAATTCCCAAGTGAATGGGCAATCATTTTACCGTTATAGATTTCAACGCCTTGAATAATATGGGGATGATGAACAATAACCACGTCGGCGCCTTCATCAATGGCAAATTGACGAATGGCTCTATCCCACATTTGTGGGCGATCTAAGCGCGGCGAATAATCTTCCGCTTCCATTCCAAATTGTGGATCCGCTATAAATCCAAATTCACTGGCAGGATTAAATCGCATCGTCTCAAATCCATCTGGTGGTTCATAGGAATCATAATGGGCACCGGGAGAATAGGAATATTCACTCCCTGCATGCATTTCTACAACAACGAGATCTACAATATCCCGGACGGAATGGATTTGTTGTTTCAGATAATAAGGCGTCATATAAGCAAAGCCGGATTTGTTTTCACCGGCATTCAAAAAAGGTTGATAATTATTGTATTGTCCGGTTCTATCACTGGAAGCAAGAAAAGCGATAGTTTGCCCTTTTCGAGATAAAATAGCGGGAAGATAGGCTTCATCACTGTTAAGGCCTGCTCCAGAATAGAAAATGCCCGCTTCATCTAATATGGATTGTGTCTGAATAATTCCCGGTTCCATATAATCTAAAATATGGTTATTGGCCAATGAAACGACATCGATTCCCCCAGCAAGTAATCCTTGAATATTCTCAGGCGCACATCGAAATACTATCCCTTTTGTGGGATGCGCGTATCCCTGATTTGTTAGGGGAATCTCAAGATTAGCAATGGTAATATCAGCCGCGTTACCCAAAATATTATAAGTGGGCTCAAATAATGAAGTTACACCCTGTGTTGTAATTATGCCATCTGATTCTTCAAAGCGTCTTCCCATCATAATATCGCCAATAAAATTCATGGTTAATGGGAAAGTGGATTCTCCTTCATCGACTTGAATGGATGCGGTTGCCCATCCTTGTTCACCAAATTCATCCTCTACCGTTAAAATAACGGTGTAATCATGATCATCTTCAAGCAAAAAATCGTGAGATGGATTTGAAATTGTGGCGGTGTTTCCGTCTCCAAATTCCCATTGATAAGTAAAGTTATAAGAATCTGTATCTTGAATAGTAGAAGTAAAAGAAACTGGGACCATTTCTTGTTGATTAATACACCGAACATTCCCTAATTCAAAATCGATTGAAACTGTGGGAGGAATAGGTAAATCAGGCGTTTGGTCTAAAACTAAACTAAAATGGATACTTCCGGGAGTTTCGGATTCATCGTTGTCATTGATGAATTGAATTTCTGTGATGGGTGAAAGTGTATCAAACCATGCTACCCAATCATCTCCAATTGGAATCTGATATGATTTCCATACGCCAACATTTGCGGACCCTTGGTACACAGGAATCCAATCTTCAATTGATACTAATTCTGTGCCAGCAATAGAGTATCGAAGCGTATGTTCATTATTAGAAAAACCAATCCCTTGAATTTCTGAGACGCTGTCAACTTTAGCAAAGAATTTGAAAATAGTTTGAGTATCTGGGAGAATGGGTTCAATCTCAATGGACTTCCAAGTATTACCGAAAAGAACAAGTGTTGGGCTTGTCCCGGGCATCGTTTCTGATGTGTCAATTCCATAGCTGTTTTCATCTAAATCTTCGTCGATAATACTATTTAACTCTGTCCCCAGATGGAAGATGACTAAAGTATCTGGCGGGCTATGCCCGGGCAATATATTTGAGACGGTCACTGACCAAGGTGACACATTTCCAAAATAGTCTTTTGCTCTTATTCTAAAATACCACGGTATTGAATTATCAACGTCACCTATAAAAAAATAGGTCCGATTCATATTTTGAAGGATAGAGGAATTTGTGTAATTAATAATAGGAGAATTTTCAGTAATGTCTAGTGTATCGTATTGAATTTCATACGTTTTAAAATTGGTATCAAATTCAGGCTGCCAATCAAGACGAATCCAAGTATTAGCATCTTGATTTGAAGCCGTAAGAAATTTAATAGAATCGGGAGCTATCAAATCTGGTATTGTTTCCCAATGTGTTATATATGAATCCACTGCTTGAATGAAAGGTTTATAATAATCTCGAATTATTGGGAAATTGTGGACACTCGTTGGATAGAGACCTTGTGTATAAATCAATTCATCGGATAAATCTAATTCTTCAAATAACATGGGATTTTCATCTAATTCAATTTGTACCCATGGTTCATAGACCGAATACCCACTTACTAAACTTTGGAGATGCACCATTTGGTGCCCAGTATAAATTCCATTCAAGCTTGTGGATTCTCGGATTAAAAATTGTTCGGTCCCATTATCATAATAAAAATCACCGCTATAATTGGCTTCATAATAATCTATAACATGTAGCGGATCTGTATTTGTGAATTGCTCTGCTGGTATTGGGAATTCGACAGTAAAATTGATTATATCAAAATTGTCATTTGAAATATCTCGAAAGGGTTTGTTAGAAATTATATTGGTCGCTCCAGCAGCAAGTATAACAGAATTACGATTTTCGTGGGACGCATTATCGAAACTATGTACAGCGAAAACGATAGGTTCATGTGGTTCCATATTAAAAAGGGGTTCAGTGATGGCCTCCTGGAATTTTTGGAAAACAGTATGTAAATAACGGGATGGATCTGAAAGAGATGAACTATTTGTATAATCATCGTCAGATTCCCAATCCACTTCTCGCCCGGCGCCATTAATCATAAATCCGAATGCATCAATTTCTAAATAAAGATCCATTGCAATATAGGGTGCAATAAAATCATCACAGGGATGGGGAACTTGGATTAAAACTTGGTCTCGTTCCGCCTCCGGATTAATAATGTAAAGTCCCCACCCATTTCGGAATGAACCGATAACATCATCATCTGGAGTTGTTGGAAGATTTTCATCGACAAAAGAAGAATCAAGTTGTTCCCGTAAAATATGAAAAGTTCTATTGAGTGTTGTATCTTCAAAAATAACGATTTCATAAAAGAATATATCCCATGATTCTTGTAAAATTGAATCAACGGCAAGTGTATCACCCAATACAAATAATTCAAAAATAGTTTCCCAAATTATCAATTCTGGACCACTATTTAATCGATTGTAATTCCCGAATCCATTGGTTTGAACATCGAGCCAACCTGGTCCATAATCATTATAACCAGAAGAAGCAATGCCCTCTGTTACATGACTCACCCAATTATCATAATCACTTCCGGGTGCATTTCCCCCGAAGAATTCAATGAGTTCGCCCGATTCATGAATAATCTCTGCATGACTGAAGCATAGGAATAATATAATAAAGACTTGTCTTTTCATAAGGAGTCAGGCAAGAATGTAAAGGGTTTTTTGTAAAGGTGAAACTGGTAGTTTAGTCACTCAAAATGGTGGAATATAAAGAAGTTTATTTCAACCAATCGGATTGGTCTAGTACTGTTACATTGTTTTGTTTACACACACGGATGGTGTGCCCCGTCCCACCGGAAAGTGGCTTTTCAGGATTCACATAAAATATACCCAGCGTTGATGGGTCGTTAAATAATTTTTATTCTGGATATGTGAAAATGATGAGGTTATTATCCTCTCATCCACTTTGCCACTGCCCAACCGATAAGAATAAATACCCCTAACATAAGCCAGTTATCCGAATTGCCATAGGTTGTAACAGGGAAGTGACTGCTGATCATTATGAAAATAACGGGGATTGACATATACGTATTATGTTTTGAACAGTTTTTTGCTTTCACCCCCAATAACATATCCGGTTGTTGATTATTTTCTACAGCTGCAATCATTTTTCGTTGCGCCGGAAGAATGATCATCCAAACATTCGCTGCCATAATGGTACCAAATAAAGCACCAATATGAAACATGGCTGCACGAGAACTGAATATTTGATCCATCCCCACAAATAAGCCAATAATGAGTAGAAAAGAAACCGTCGAACCGATATACTCATTTTTCCCCAATGGAGATAACCACAAAAGTCGATAAATACCAAAACCGAGAATCATTACACCCATCCCGATTAAAGCTGCGGTTAATTCGGACATTTCTGAATCTGGTTCCAGCATGAGTCCGCCCATATAATAAACAATGATGAGTAGAAAAAATCCGCTTAAAAATGTTAATGCGGATTCCCACTTAAACCAATGAAGTGTACGGGGCATTACTTTGGGCTTGGTTTGTTTTTCCACCAAGTAGAATCCACCACCATGGACCATCCAAAGTTGGCCGGAAACATTTTCATCCGCATCGGGGTCGACTTCTAATGGAAGGGTTCTTTCCATCCAATTGAATAAATACGTTTGCCCAATCCAGCTGATACCAGCAACAATATGAAACCATCGAAAGGCCAAATTCAGGTATTCAGAAATTGTGTATGTGTACCATTCCATTTTTTAACTTCCCCTGTAAGTTGAATAACCATATGGATTCAAGAGTAGGGGCACATGATAATGGGAACTGGGATCATCCAAGTTAAACATTATTGGAATTGATGTATAAAAACTTTCCACACCCTTTGATTCAAAAAAGGAAGAAACATGGAATGTTAAACGATATGCTCCGGCAGAGATGGTGTCAGATTCGATAGAAAAATTATTTATTCGTCCGTCCGAATCTGTGTGCCCCACACCAATAGTTTCCCAGTTTTCTCCTTCTCGAAACGCTTCTAAAACCACATGAATATTCTCTGCGGGCGCTCCCGATGATGTATCCAATACGTGGGTTGTAATTGCGCTTTTCATGATTGTCTCCCTTGTAAAATCTTTTTGAATGATCGTGTACGAATTTCTTCCAGTGTAAGCCCTGTTGCTTCAGCTTCTTGTTCCGTGATGGCGCCGCAACTGATACCGCGGAGAAAATAATTAAGAAGTGCTTGTCCCGTAGCGGCATCGTCAAACACATCGCCAACCAAGGTGGCTTGTCCTGCCTTGCCCATAAAAGTTTTCAACCGCGTTGATGTGGTGGCCAAGCCTTCCAGGAAAAATGAATATACGGCCGCATATCGAAGGGGAAATTGAGACGGATGTAAATCCCATCCTTGATAATAGCCGTGTTTTAAGGAATGAAGTATATCATTAAAATTCAATCGCCACGCATGATACACAACTGCTTTGTTTTCTGCCATTTGACTTTTCGTTAATGGTTTGTCTTGTGTTGGGCGATGTGGCCCCACAGGCATTATATTGGTGGCGCCATCAGAAAGACGAATACCAGTTCCGCCTAATGCAACCTGCATCATATGTCGTGCGAAATCGCAGTTTGGATGAGTGATACTTTGATACTCGGCTGTAATATTTGTGGATGCTGTATAATCATAGACGCCAAAGTGTGCGCCAACGCATCGGCCATGAGCCGCCGCCACTAAAGTCCGTAAAGCAGAATTCCCATGACTATCTAGGATGGATTGTGGTGTCTCAATCATGAGTTCCATTTTTAGGGATCCGGATGAAAGACTCGTCTTGGATTCCAGAGCTTCAAACAAGTGCACCAATGCTGTCACTTGTTCAGGAATTGTTACTTTTGGCAAAGTGACTACAAAATTTTCTGGCAATTGATCGGTTGTATTTTCCAGAAGTGTCGTGATAAATAAATCCAGCGTTCGTATGCATCGTATTTTTTGTTCTTCCGTCAATGGCTTGATTCGGATACCGATAAATGGGGGAAGAGAATTAGAAGCCAAGCCTTTGGCCACTTCTTTAGCCGCTAACATCGCATGATTATCTTCTTCTTCATCAGGACGGTTCCCGTATCCATCTTCAAAATCAATTCGGAAATCTTCCACAGGTTCTCGTTCTAGTTTTTCCAGGACACGATGATATACCGTATGGGCAAAGATGGTAGCTTCATTTCGTTGTTGATCATTATTGGATGAAATTTCATCCATTGAATCAGGGAGAAACTCGTGTCCTTTTAATTCCAGCATTTTTGCGAAATCAATAAAATTCGGGGCATAAGTTCTTAGGTGCTTGGCAGCAGCAGCACCCATTTTATTGGCAGTATCTGCCTTGAAAATATGTGCGCCGCCATATACAGTATGAACAGGTTGCCGCTCTGGTGATTCACCTGGATGCGCTACATTGAATGCATCATTGGCAGTTTTGAGACGATTATTTATTTCGTCAATAATCTCTGGTGTAAATGATGATGTCATTTTAATAGTTTCTCTAAACGTAGTTGTGTGATTTTGTTTTGTTCTTTAGCCGCATTTTGCATTTCTGTTTCTATATTATTGTTGAGTCTCATTTTTATGAGCGTCAACATTTGATCTGCAGATTTTCCTGTGGCACATACAATAAAAATAAACCCAAATTTATCTTCGTACAATTGATTTGATTTAGCTAAATTTTTTAAGGTGTTCTCAGAAGCATCATTGACGCCCGATTGTTCATTTTCTGATATTGATTTTGTATTGTGGAATTTTTCTCTCAATGATTCAATATCTCCAATTTTGGGATGGTGGGTAAACGCTTCTAACCAATCTTCAGATTTAAGTGAAAACCAAATTTCTTCCGCTACTTTTAATAACGCACCTTTCGAATCGATAGGACGAGAAGCAATAATTCGCTTTACCCAATTCGTTGCGCCACAGCACATTTCAAATTCTTTAAATGCTTCAGAATCAGTTAAGGAATTAAAAGATTCAATAGTCATAATACCGAACGACCTAAAATTCTCAAGCGGCTCACGCCGCCATCTGGAAAAATGTTAAACCGAATATGCGTAATGGGAGAATTTAAGTTGAGAATAATAACGGATTCTTGATTTGCTACAAGTTTTGATTGGGATAGAATCTCCTTCCATTCTATAATATTTGAGAGAATTTCTTTCTTCTTTATATCAGGTGCATTGCACCCTTCAATCGAACATGAATCTGGAAAATTTCCTTTAAAATGGAGTGTGTCCACCAAAACGCGCTCAATAATACAGGGGGAGCCAAGTTTTAGAATCGCCCAATCATATCCTGGTCCACGACGGCGTTTCGTTTCCCAGCCATCACTCATATCAATGCCGGTGGTGGACTTTATTAAATTTCTCATATGACTAAAATGCATATCGCTACAGGAGATCAATTCGCCCCCATTATCTCCCAATGCAAAATCAATTAACTTATTTTCGTTTTGGCTGGTATAACTTGGACTTCCATATGCTCGAAATCTTGCCACACCACCATCGGGATAAATATGGAGTCGAAGATGGGTAAATGATTGTTCACTTGAAATCTGAAATATATTTTGTGAATCTCCGTTGAGTTCAGTTTTGGGCAGAATTTCTACCCATTCGCCATTTCCAATAATTTCGTCTAATCCGGAAAATTCTGGTATAGCACATGCTTCCACAGATGCATGAGAAGGGAAGTTGCCCACAAAGTGATGTGTATCAATATCCACTTCTGAAATGACGCCCGGTTTTCCCAATCGTAGGATGCACCAATCGTTACCATCCGTTCGTTTGCGACGAGATTCCCATCCGTCCATCCATTTGCCATGATCTGTATATTTATCTTCGATAAACACCCCGCGACCTGGTTTGAGTAGATTCTCTTTGGGTGCGAAAAAGTCATCGCTGGCTAATAAGGTACGACCGCCATTTGCTTCTGAAGCGAGATCAATCAATGTATTATCCATTATTTAAAAATTATTTTCCCTTTAGATTTGCCTAAAAATTGCCCATTTTCATACACCTTTTGTCCACGAAGAAAAGTTGCATTCACAACACCATAAAGCGATTCACCTTCGTAGGGCGTTAATTTATTTTTATGATGAATGGCTTCTTTTTTAATAATGTATTTTTTGTCCGGATTCCAACATACTAAGTCCGCATCAAAACCAGGAGAAATCTGACCTTTCAAATCATCCACCCCTACAAACTTTGCCGGTTGTTTACTCATCCAATTTATAAGCTGCTCCAATGAATATCCACGCTGTTTGCATTCTGTCCAAATAACAGGGAGTGCAAACTGAATAGAAGAAATTCCGCCCCATGCTTTTTCAAAATTGCCCGCTTCTAAATTTTTTAATTCCGGAGTGCAAGGCGAATGATCGGACGTTATAAAATTGATAATTCCTTCTTCTAATCCGGCCCAAAGATTCTCACGGTTTTCACCATTCCAAATAGGTGGGGCACATTTGAACCGTGTATCACCATCTGAAATTCGTTCAGAAGAAAAATGGAGATAATGGGGACACGTTTCAACCGTAAGTGGAAATCCGTCTTTTCGAGTTTGGGCAATTTCGGGTAAAATGTCAGCAGACGATAAATGCACAATATGAATATGGACATTAAATTCTCTACATAACTGAATCAATAATTTGATTGCATTATTTTCCCAAGATTTGGGTCTCGATTCTTGAAAATACTTATAGGTCTTGTTCTCTTCAGACGATGTTGCCCCATTTTCAAGTTCTGCATGAACCAAAACAGGAATTCCTTTTTTGGCCAAAATGTGTAGCGCTTCCCGAAGATGCTTTTCTGAAATGTTTGGGAATTCATCAATGCCGGAAGGGCTTAAAAATGCCTTAAATCCCAAAACCCCAGCATCGGCCAACGATTCAAGATCCTGAATATTATCCGGAATAAGTCCGCCATAAAAACCACAATCAATCCAAAGTTGATCTTTTGTTGCAATAATTTTCTGGTTGAGTGCATCTACAGTTGTGGTGACTGGAATACAATTTAACGGCATATCCACAATGGTGGTGATACCGCCCGCCGCCGCCGCTTTTGTCGCCGTTTCGAACCCTTCCCAATCTGTTCTTCCCGGTTCATTGATATGGACATGTGCATCTACAAGCCCCGGCATAATCACATTATTTCCCATATCTTCGGTTGGGCAGTTTTCCGGGATATTTTCGATAGAAACCACATCGAGAATTTTCTCTCCCTTTATCAGAATTGCAGCAGGTTTTTCTCCTTCGAGAGTTAGGACCTTTTGACTAGCAATAGCAAAATCTGGTATGGGTCGCATTTATATTGAGTCCTGATTTCTTATTTGCAGAATTTGTGCGGCCACGCTGATAGCAATTTCTTCCGGTGTGTTGCTGACCATGGGAATTCCAACTGGCGCCGTAATTTTGGATAATTTATCTTTGGAAATACCTTCATTCTTCAGGCGCTTTTTTATTTCGGATATTTTCGCCTCACTACCCATAATACCAATAAATGGAAAGGGGTGATTAAGGACACCCAATAATCCGCGAACATCAGAATCAACATCCGTGGTCATAACAACCACTTGGGTTAATTCAGGATAGTTAATTTTTTCTGCAGCATCTCTATAATCATTCAGAATTTGAACAGAATTTGCATATTTATTTTCGCCCACCGTGGATACATTGTCTCGTGTATCAAACACACAAACATCATAGCTAAGTTGGCTCATTACTCGAGACAAAGCCAAGGAACAATGGCCGCCGCCCATAAGAGCAATTCGTTTAAAATTTTGGAGTTGTTCTTCATAAATCCACTTATGTTCATCTTTTGACAATTCAATTTGAGCTTTGTTGCCATCATGTTTTTGCTCCCGAACATCCATTCCACTTGGACTAATTGAAAGTAAAGCAGATTGATTTTGATTTAAATAATGAATGATTCTGTCCACAGTTTTACCATCTTTTTCAGGGTGACAAAGATAATGCAGATTGGTTTGTTTTCCGGCGCAGATCATGCCCGACTTTTCCCCGTCTCCGTATTTTTGATGGCTTAGGGATTGGATCTCTGGAGTGAAACTTCCATTCTCTAAAATATCATTTGCCCGTTTTATCAAATTATATTCCATGATGCCGCCGCCGATAGTTCCAACAGGCTTACGTTCTTTGGCCACCAGTAATTTGGCGCCAGTTGTGCCGGGAGAGTGGGTCGTATGTTCCGCCACCATGGCCAGAAATACATATTGTCCGCTGTTTAATAAGGATGAAACTGTTTCCCAATATTTGGTTCTTGAATTTGAATCCAAAATCGATGGATTCATGAATCCACTCGTTCAGATTCAGAAATCTCATATAATCCCATTAGGATTTTTTCATGGGTGAAAGGTGCATCAAATGTTGAATTGAAATTTGGATTAAATGCCCGGACCGCATTTTCAATGGCAAAATAAGCACCGATGCCATACATCAAAGGTGGTTCGCCCACGGCTTTCGATTTTAGGATTGCCATATCGTTGCCTTCCGTTTCCAGCGGTTCGATAATCACATCTTTGGGGACGGAATAAATGTCCGGTATTTTATAGGTGGACAGTGAATTTGAAAGGAGTTGTCCTTTATCATTATAGGAAATTTCTTCCATGGTCATCCAACCGATGCCTTGAACAAGTCCTCCTTCAATTTGCCCAAAATCCACACTGGGGTTCATGGTTTTGCCAAAATCGTGAACAATTTTTACAGAATCAAATTGAGAAGTACCGCGGATGCAATCGACCGTGATTTCCGTCAAAGCCAAGCCATAAACATGATAAGCAAAGGGATGCCCTTTCTCTTTTTCCATATTGAAGTTAATTCTTGGTGTGGCGTAGTGGCCGTTTTCCGTTAAACAGATTCGTTTTAAAAAAGCCATCAAAACCAGATCGTTCCAACGAATATCTGTTCTCTCTCCTTGGCAATAAATTGTTTCACTCTTTATTTCAATATCTTTTGATTGCGCACCAAAATGATCAGCGGCACAGTTTTTTAATCTTTCTAATAAAGCACTACAAGCTTGGTGAAGTGCTTTTCCATTCAAGTCTGCTGTGGAACTGGCCGCAGAAGGAGACGTGTTTGCAACGCGTGTTGTATTAGTGGATTCCAGTCTGACGCGCTTTGGATCAAGTGAGAAAACTTGAGCCGTAATTTGGAGCATTTTCGTATTGACTCCCTGTCCCATTTCTACTGCGCCGGTGCTAACGCCCACACTTCCATCGGTGTAAATGTGAACTAAAGCCCGGGCTTGATTCATGGGTGTTTTGGTAAAAGAAATGCCAAATGTTACGGGCATCAGGGAAAACCCTTTTTTAATATCAGTATTACTGGAATTAAAATCATTGATTTCTTTTTCAACAGCTTCAATATCAAACTTCGATTCCATCTCTGACCAGATTTTTGTTAACTCAACCCCATCAGCAATTTGTCCATAAGGGAATTCATTACCATTTTTAAGTAGATTGTTTTTCTGTAACTGATAGGCCGAAACACCCAATTCTTGCGCCGCATGGGCCAAAGCAGATTCAATCACAAACATCCCTTGGGGTCCACCGAATCCCCGGAAAGCTGTGTTGGGCGGTAAATTGGTTTTGCAGGAATAAGCGGTTGCTTTCACATTGGGAATAAAGTAGGAATTTGTGGCATGGAAAAGTGTTCTTTCCATGACTGCCGGAGATAGATCTGCCGCAGCACCAGCGTTCTGAAAAAAAGTTGTTTCATAAGCCATGATCTTTAAATCTTTGGAAAACCCAATTTTATAATCGGAACTGTAGGGGTGTCGTTTTCCAGTCAAGCGCATATCATCCATGCGGCTCAAAATCACCTTAACCGGCTTATTCAAAATTTGGACACCCAACGCAGCCATAACGGCCCATGGCGTTGCTTGGTCTTCTTTACCACCAAAACCACCACCGAGCCGAACCACGTCAACTTCAATTTTATTCATTCCCATATTTAAAACCCTGGCTGTTATTCGCTGGACGGCAGTGGGGCCCTGGGTAGATGAAGAAATTCGGATATGTCCATTTTCAAGTGGTATGGCGTAGGCGCCCTGGGTTTCGATATAGAGATGTTCCTGACCATTTGAATCCGCTTGTCCTTCAAAAATATGAGCACACTTTTCCCACGAATTTTCCGTATCGCCTAATTCAAATGTCCTTGGCGGCAATATTAATTGGTCTTTCTTTTGCGCTTCCCGTGGATCAACAATTACTTCCTTTTCTAAAATGTTAATGTCGATAAGTTTTCGCGCTTCAAATCCGATTTGGTTTGATTCGGCAATAATTAACGCTATTGGCTGTCCCGCAAAATGGACATCTTTTGACGCGAATAATTCTTCATCCGGAATAATACCGCCGATTTGATTTTCGCCGGGAATATCTTCATGGGTGAGTATCGTAATCACACCAGGAAGAGTAAGCGCCTTCGAATAATCAACTGATTCAATATGACCATGTGCAAGTGGTGAATCAAAAATAACGCCATAAAGGGTGCCATTAATTGTAGGAATATCATCCACATAAATGGATTTGCCCGTAACATGTCCTTTGGCATCAATGTTTTTCATCTCAATGATTCCAGGGTTATTTGGGTTGGAAATAATTTGATGAAATGGGCATAAAATAGTTGGCGCAGCAATAAGCGTTTATAGTCGGCGGAACCCCTAACATCGCTTATGGGACTTATCTCACGTTGAAGTACATCATTGGCAGATTTCATATTTTGGGCTGAAAGTTCTTTCCCATTTAAAAACGCTGAAGTCTCGTTCAAATACATTGGGATGGGGCCAACACCACCGGCAGAAAGATGAGTTTCAATGATTTCATTATCGGCCATAGAAATTTGTATGGCTGTGTTCACACTTGCAATATCAAGATGAATTCGTTTACTGACTTTTTCAAAATTGAAATGACTATTTTCATTCGGAATTTCAAAAGAAATGACTGAAATAATTTCTCCTGCCGATTTATCCAAATCTTTATATTCTTTATAAAAATTTTTCAAACGAATGGTTCTATCTCGCCCATTTTCAGTCAAAGTAATATTTGCATTTAAGGCCAGGAAGAACGCAGTAAAATCACCGATTGGAGATGCATTCACCAAGTTACCGCCCAAAGTTGCAATATTTCTGATGGGTGATGAAGCTACCAATTTTATATGATCAGTAAGGTTGGGGAACATGGATTGCATTTCATCAGATTCCAACATATCCGTAGCTGTATTTCCGGCTCCAAGTGAACAAATTCCATTTTTAACTTTTGTAAACCTGATTTCTGGGAATTGAGTGATAAGGTTTACATCATGGTCAATTAATTGATCCATTTTTTGGACATAAAGATCAGTTCCGCCGCCGACAAGCTTTCCATTTTGTTCGGTTTTTATAACAGGAATCAATTTGTTTAATTGCGTTGAAATATCCTTGAAATAGGATGGAATAAACTTTTGTGTAATTAACCAATCAAGGGTTTCTTTCTCACTTTTATCAGAAAGGGATTCCGTAATATGTTTTGCGGCTCTTTCAATCGGTTTGTATCCCGTGCATCTGCAAATATTCCCATCGATTGATGCGATGGCATCTTTATAACTTGGCGCTGAATTTGTCAAACAAAATTGGGTGAGCGAGACCACAAATCCTGTCGTACAAAATCCGCATTGAGATCCACTTTCATCCACTATATATTGTTGGACGGGACTTAATGATTCCATATTAAGCCCTTCAATCGTAACTACATGTTTCCCTTGAACATTCCCAAGCGGCGTTAGGCAGGATGTTACTTGTTTGTAATCCATTTGTCCATTTTTTAAATCACCAATGAGAACTGTGCAAGCGCCACAATCACCTTCCCGACAGCCGATTTTAGTCCCGGTCAGACTTTTATCATATCGGACAAAATCAAGGAGCAGCGAACCGCTGGGTTTTTCCGTTTTTATTGTCTTATTATTAAGGATGAATTCGATCATTAATACTTAACTTTTTCGGTGGATTCTTGCCACTGTGTAAAAGCGGTTTGAGCTTCATTTCTCAATAATTGAATTGTGGGTAATTTCCGTTCGGCGATGGAGACATCTAACTCACTGTAAATAAATTGGTCATCAAAATTAATGTTTGACGCATCCTGTTTTGTGTTGGCGTAATATATTTTGTCCGGTCTTGCCCAGTAGATTGCACCCAAACACATGGGGCATGGTTCACAACTGCAATATATTTCGCATCCATTCAACTGAAAAGACCCCAGCTTTTCACATGCGTTTCTGATGGCGACAACTTCTGCATGAGCAGTTGGATCGTTGGTGCTCGTAACTGCATTGACACCGCGGGCGATAATGTTGCCATTTTTTACAATGACTGCGCCAAAAGGTCCACCATTTTCGGAATTAACATTTTCTAATGATAACCGAATAGCTTCCCGCATAAAGTCTTTCTGTTGGTTCATATTCATTTAATTATTTTGGTAATATTGTTCAACTTGCATGATCATTTTTTCTTTTTCATCATCCGATAAAAAGCTGGATTTAAAACTGTTTTTTGCCAGTTCGATAATTTGTTTTTTGGATAGGTCTAACGCATTAGCAACACCAATATAATTTTCATTCATGTAGCCGCCAAAGTAGGCCGGATCATCTGAATTTATCGTAACCATTAATCCTGCATCCATTAATTTAACTAAAGGATGATCCTTTAAATCTTCCACAACTTTTAAGGCAAGATTGGATAAGGGGCACACAGTTAGGGGTATTTGTGTTTCTGCAAGGTGTTTAATCAATTGATCATCATCAAGGGATCGATTTCCGTGATCAATCCTAGATACCTTCAGCAAATTAATAGCTTCCCAAACATATTCAGCCGGTCCTTCTTCACCTGCATGCGCCACTGTTAAAAGTCCTTCTTCTCTTCCCTTTGCAAATACGCGTTCAAATTTTGATGGTGGATGTCCCATTTCGGATGAATCTAATCCGACGCCATCAATCCATTGTTTATAAGGCAATGCTTGTTCCAGCGTTTTAAAAGCTGATGCTTCATCAAGGTGGCGTAAAAAACACATAATTATTCGGGAGCTGATTCCCAATTTTTCTTTACCGTCTTCCAACGCGCTATGGATTCCTTGGATCACTGTATAAAAAGGTACGCCTCGATCTGTGTGTGTTTGGGGATCAAAAAATATTTCTGTATGAATTAGATTCTGGTCATGTACCTTCATGAGATAAGCCCAAGTTAAGTCATAAAAATCTTGAACGTGTAGAAGCACACTTGCCCCGGCATAATATATATCCAGGAATTCCTGAAGATTGTTAAAGCTATAGGCTTTTTTGAGTTCATCTACCGAATCATAACTTATGGGAATATTATTTCGGTGTGCAATTTCGAACATGAGTTCAGGTTCAAAGGTACCTTCGATGTGTAAATGAAGTTCGGCTTTGGGAATGCCTTCAATAAATTTTTCTATTTGTATTGGATTCATTTGAGTTATTTTAATACAATGTGGAAAACATGGCTGACCATTTCGGGTATCCAGTTTCACACCATAAAGTTTGGTAGAATCTGACAGAGAGTAAGCGAAATTTAATAAAAAAAGGCTCCACAATTTCGGATAAGATATTTTCTTATTTTCCATTGTGAAGCCATGCGCTTTTTACAGAGTGGCCCGGGCCGGAATCGAACCAGCGACACAAGGATTTTCAGTCCTCTGCTCTACCAACTGAGCTACCAGGCCTTCCATCATCCAAGAATGGAATTGGAATGCTTAAAAAAGCGGGGCAAAATTACCGGAGCAGTTCATCAAAACAAAAAGAATTAATCTGAAAATACATGAAATACATATTCCTTGTTTCAGCCCTGTATTTCTCATAGGTTTTCCGGCATTTTTTATAGGGGATTCATTCATCATGTCTCGACGGAAAACATTGGTACTTGCGACGCATAATATTCATAAGCAAACGGAGATGAATTCTATTATGTCTGATTTGGGTGTTCAAGTGATTGGGTTAGACCAATTCCCAGACATAAAAGACATTGAAGAAACGGGAACCACGCTTATTGAAAACGCATTAATCAAAGCAAGAACAGTTTATCAATTAACCGGTTTACCTTCTCTTTCGGATGATACTGGGTTAGAAGTTGATGCACTCAATGGAGCTCCAGGTGTGTATACCGCAAGATATGCAGGAGAAAACCCCACTTTTGAAGATAATGTTAATAAAATGTTATTGGAATTGAAGGACGTTTCAGATTTTAAAAGAACAGCGCGATTTAGAACTGTTTTAGCATTTGTAAATTCCGATTCGGAACTATGTGAGGAAGGAATCATAGAAGGAGAAATTACAAAATCAGTTTTTGGGAAGGATGGGTTTGGATATGATCCAATTTT
>Ga0209556_1000467_pt1 | contig 25690 bp, 41 predicted proteins | sample SaaInlV_150m_DNA_5_FD_184652 | JGI IMG/M metagenome (GOLD analysis project Ga0209556, IMG submission 184652) | Marine microbial communities from expanding oxygen minimum zones in the Saanich Inlet - SI037_S3LV_150m_DNA (SPAdes) (version 2) | ecosystem: Environmental > Aquatic > Marine >...
TATCTCTCTTAAAGTTTTAGTTTTATTCTGCTGCAATAACCAATCTTTACTCTGTAGCTTAGGGAACCCATCGTTACGTATAACCCACTTCTGGGGAGTATTGGGTTTAATACTTGCAGCTTCTAAAGCCTCATTCCATGTTCCAAATCTATTACAGTAAGTTCTAACAGAATACTTTTTTGCATCTAGTGCAGTAGGGCTTTTACCCAGTTTTTTATGTAATTCTTTTATATACTGTATTAAATCCTCTGTACTAACTTTATTAGAAGGGGAGGTACGTTCCCTAACCTTTTCCTTATCTAGTCCTGAAGCTTTTATCGCGTTACTCCAGCTTCCAAATCTTGTACAGTAAGTATTTTTACCTTTTAAGTATTCAATACTTACACAGTCTCTTTGAACAGGTCTGTACCCAAACTCTTTAAAAAACTTCTGTAGGCTCTCTATTAGCTCTTGGTCAGTATACTTCATTGAGTGTCTTCCCACTTTGTAATTATATTGTAGCCTAAAGACTTAATATGTTCTAGTCTTTTATTAGTTTCATCAAATAACTGTCCAAACGTTTTACTGCAGCTTTTGTTATATTCGTCTGGATCGTAAACTTCAGGATTACCGTGCCAGTAGTCCCCTAAGAACTCGTATACTGTATTAGTCTCAGGATCGTATCCATCAACTCTGTAGTTCTCTATGGGATACTGTCGTTCTGTAATACCTAAAGAATCTAACCACTCTTTTTCTTTTAAAGAACCAGTGTGATACTTAGTTGTTATTCCCAGTTCACTAAACCTTCCAGACATTTTATGTTTATTATAACCTAAATCATTACTTATCTCATATTGAGTTTTAGTTTCATTCTGTTGGAGTAACCATTCTTTATTATAAGATAAAGCTAAGTTTTCTTCCGTAATATGTGATTGATTACAGTTAGGTTTTAGACCTGCTTTTATAAGAGCATTATCCCAAGAACCAAAGCGTCTTTCGTATACCCCTCTGCCTGGTAGGCCTTTTATACCTGCTAAGTCGCGTCTTCTAGGGGTTCTATTTAATTCTTCTTTTAATGTTTTGAGTTTACTTATTAAAAATTCATCAGACTTATGAGAGTAGTTTACGCTATTCCGTAATATAGATAAACCAGCCTTTTTTAGAGCATTATTCCAGGTACCAAATCTTTTACTATACAATTTACTACTAGGAGTTAATCCATCTAGATCCATATCCCTGCTGCTAGGTATTCTACCTAAATACTCCTTAAATATTATTAAGTCTTCTATTAGATATTGGTCTGTATATTCCATTTACTCTCCTGTAAATTAAAAGCCCCAATTAAGGGGCTCTCGTTATATCTTAAAGTAGTTCTGAAACTTCCTCTGCCACTTCATCAGGTACATCAGAAGAACTATTATCTAGTACACGACTTTCAATAAATTCTTTTTGCTGATCTGAAGAAGACCTAGGAATTACGCTATCAATATCTTGAAGGTCTTTAATAGCTTCTCTTTCTACCTCTGTAAGTTCTCTATTTTTACACTTCAAAACTTGAAGTGTATATTCTACGTTAAAAGGTAATGGTCCCGTCTTTTGTTTCTTAAAAGCTAAGTCCCAGCCAGTGTCTGGGTCAGTTGGATCACCTAAATCCTCCGCTGCTATCATAATAGCTTCGAATAGTTTTTTCTTTAGGTTAAGTACTTTAACCTTACCGTCATCAGGGTCTATACATTGTGCAGCATATGCCCAAGAGCATTTCATATCAGGATGATAATGACGTACCCAATCCTTTTCAATATTTGTAAATTGCTCTTTATCTCTATCAAATCCTACGCATTCCATAGGAACGCGTTTGCCATCTGCTGTAGTTACCCAATATACGTAACGGGGGAGAATATTGCCTATCATACGAACAACGTTGTTGCCATCTTTGTAAGTATATGCCTCAGCAGAGCTTTTCTTAGCTTTACCACTAATATTTCCAAATTTAATTGCCATTTTATCTTATTTCCTCTAAAGTAAATTGTATTATATCGTTTTTATCTATTTCTAACAATGGATTGTCTTCTATAGCTTGTCGATCTAGGTTAGTAAATCTAAATGGTAAAGTTGTACTTTTATACCATTTATAATCTAAATAATTTCTTAAACTCGCCAAACCTATATATTCAGCCATTTGTTTAAGTGTTGCATGTTTATCGTTTTTAAATATATCTCTTGGATTTAGTAAATATGAATCTCCTTTTATGTCTTGGGTTAGTAAATTAAACTTTCGTTTATTTCTTCTATGTTTAGGGACAGTAATTCTGTAAGTATTAGCATACATAATTCGTATAATGTCTTGCACACTGCCCTTACTTAATTTTAACACTTTCTTCCAGTTGTAAAATATCATTTTCCCACTTTGTAATTATATTATAACCTAAAGACTTGATATGTTCTAGTCTTATGTTAGTTTCATCAAATAACTGTCCAAACGTTTTACTACAACTTTTGTTATATTCGTCTGGATCGTAAACTTCAGGATTACCGTGCCAGTAATCACCTAAGAACTCGTATACTGTATTAGTCTCAGGATCGTATCCATCGACTTTATAGTTCGCTATCGGATACTGTCTTTCTGTAATGCCTAAAGAATCTAACCACTCTTTTTCTTTTAAGGAACTTGTTAGACTATAGTTAGGTTTGATACCTAGTTCCTTGAATCTACTGGACATTCTATGGTTATTGTATCCTAAATCATTACTTATTTCGTGTAAAGTTTTAGTCTCATTCTCTTTACTAAGCCATTCTTTATTATAAGATAGAGCTAAGTTTTCTTCCGTAATATGTGATTGATTACAGTTAGGTTTTAGACCTGCTTTTATACAAGCATTGGTATAGGAACCAAAGCGTTTTATATACAAATCTATAGAAGGTATATGTTCTGCATTCTTTATTTCAGCATACTTAGGAGTTCTTTTTCCAAAAGTTCTTAGTATGCTTAACAGTTCTTTATTGGTTATATCATTAAATTTATTTAATGGAATATTAGCTTCTTTCAAAGCATTACTCCAAGAACCAAACTGTTTCGTATAAGCACTTATAGAAGGTTTTGTTAGTTCAGAAACCTTAGTAATTTTATTATTTATTAAATTACTAATAAGCTGTTCCTTGTTATACGTGGGTTGTTCTTTGTATATAGGAAAATCCGCCTCTTTCAAAGCATTATTCCAAGAACCGAAGTATCTAATATACGTAACTAAGCTAGGCATTAAAGGGTCTACAAGATCCTTAGAAGTAGGCACTCTATTTAAATATTCAGCAAAGTATCTTAACTCCTCTATTAATAATTCTTTAGTATACATTAGGTTTCCCACTTTGTAATTATATTATAACCTAAAGACTTGATATGTTCTAGTCTTATGTTAGTTTCATCAAATAACTGTCCAAACGTTTTACTACAACTTTTGTTATATTCGTCTGGATCGTAAACTTCAGGATTACCGTGCCAGTAATCACCTAAGAACTCGTACACTGTATTAGTCTCAGGATCGTATCCATCAACTCTATAATTCACTATCGGATACTGCCGCTCTGTAATACCTAAAGAATCTAACCACTCTTTTTCTTTTAATGATTCTTTATGTAGTACGGGTTTAATATCTAGTTCCTTGAACCTCTTATTTAAGTTATCTAAAGATTTGAAACCTAGCTCTTTATTAATATCCCTAATTGTTTTAGTTTTATTCTCTTTCTGTAACCACTCTTTATTGTACGATAGAGCGAGACTTTCTTTATCTATATGTGAGGCTCTTGTATTTACTAAAAGGTCGGCTTTTTCGCACGCCTGTCCGTAAGAACCAAAATGTTTAGTATACGTTGTAGCCGAAGGCATTTCTTTATTATTTTGAACCTCTGTCTTTGTAGGAGTTCGTCCTATTACTTTAGAGTAAGCAACTAAAAGCTCTAATAGTTCTTCTTTAGATCTAACTATATTAGTATGGTTAGCTAAAGTTAAACCAGCTGCTTTTAATGCAAGGTTCCAAGAGCCGAAGTATCTAATAAATGTATTTAAGCTAGGCATTAAATCATCTAGTTCCTGACACTTGGGGGTTCTTCCTAAGTACTCTGCAAAATACTGTAATTCCTTTATTAATGTATTTCTTTTATAAGTTTTCATAATGTATATTATACTATAAAATAACCTTTCTGTCAAGAAGTATTTTTAAGCAGCTATTGTGCTTATATCATAACCCTCTCTTATGTATACGCCCATTCTAGCTTTTGCTTGTCGAGCTGCCGTATTGCCTTTAAAATTAATATCTACAATTAAAGGTTGTTGTTTCTCTTCTAACTTCCTAATAACTCTACCAATAATTTGTACTAACAAAGGTTCATTATTGATAGGAGAGCCCAGAATAAGACAAGATAACTCGTTAAGTGAAATACCTTCGCTAAATATATTCTGAGACCCATAAAGGATATCTGCCTCATCATTTTTGATTTTCTGTAGTTGTACTTGCCTTTCCCCATCCGCTAGTTCTCCTGTAACACATACTGCATTATTTCCCGTTAGGCTGGCGCAGCGTTTTAAAAATTGGACTCTATCACTTATAACTAAAACCTTATGACCTTTTGCGGCATAGGTACTAGCTAGCATAGCTACCATGTGTTGATACTTTTCATCATATGCAACAGCATTAACCCTTTTAGCCCAAGGTATCTTGTTGCTGTCTGGGAATCTAATATCTGATTTGATGACTTGAACTCTAGGAGTCATTACATTCTCTTTTGGAGGCACATATCTATTAAAACCAAAGTAATCATTAAAGATTACGTGCTTACCATCTTTCCTTTTTAGAGTACCACTTAATCCTATCTTATATCTTGCACACGACTTATCTACTATATTTGAAAAGGTGGGAGCAGAGGTGTGGTGACACTCGTCCAGTACTAATAAACCAAACGTTTCCCTTAGCTCTGCGACATACTTTTTTAAACTTTGAACATTTGCTATTACAATTTTGGGTTTGATATCGAATTTGCCGCTCCCAATAATTCCTGGTTGAAAACCAAAGCATTTCTTTACCTCACTAACCCACTGATTGCGAAGTGGCAAAGTGTGGACAACAATAAGTGTTTTCTGTTGCAATTTTTCTGCAATGGCCAATGCTATAAAGGTTTTTCCCCACCCAGGGAGAGCATTAATCATTGCGTTATCAGTTATGTCATTATGAATTGCAGCTTGGCTATCCCTCAAGTCAAATTTGAACTTTGGAAAAATTTCTGGAACTAAAGTCCTCTTATCAATGATTTCAGCTCCTTCAGGTATTAAATCTATTCTGCCTGAAGGTACACTAACTAGTTTACTACTAATACGAGCCATATTTTTTATAACCGTTGGAGGATCCATAGGGTTATAATTAGGAATTAAATATGTAAGTTCCTTATCTATTAGTTCCTGTCGTTTAGCGTCAGCAGGTATATAAATTCTATTAGATATAACCACTTTATTCATATCATTCTCCTAGTGTCTTTTAGTCTTGTATTAGTCATTTCATATAGTAAGTAACCTCTACCCACCTTTAGTACTCCAGCGTATACCGCCTCTAAGTTTAATTTACCCTTTACTTCAAAAGGGCTACTAACATCTTTTACACCAAATATAGTGGAATTACTAGTATACTTTCGCCAAATAACCTCTCTATAAATTAGTGGGTAATAATTACTTTTCTTGTACTTAAATATAATACCATCATAAGCAATAAAGTCTCTAGAACCTGAGAGAATTAGGTCTTTAAAAGTCCAAATATTCTTTTTTAGAGGGTAGAGTTTGTAGTCCTCTAGTTCCTTAGCTATAAGCCTTCTTTTAGTAAAGGGCAGACTTTTGTCTTCTAAGTCCAACCTTCTAGTCCCTCTACTATCCGTAATTAGGCCTTTACTAATACTCTCGTGGGTTCTTAGAGGCCAGACGGGCCAGTGAATATCAAATAAACTCAGGGTATTGCTTTTCAAACTTTCCGAAGGCATAATCATCTCCAATGTCTAAGTCAACACCGACTGGCTGACCTGGGATAGAGCAACCTCGATCCTTTTGTGTTAATTCCGCCATTTTCTTAGATACTATTTCCACGTCCTCTTCTTTAACTTCAAGCACTAATGAATCATGTACGAGGGCAATAATTTTGGCATCTTTACCACTGTCTTTTATCCACTGGTTGAGCTCGATGCCTGCCAGTAAATTAATATCAGAAGCAACAGACTGAATAAGGAAGTTAATACCACTGCGTACTTCATGTGATGCAATTCCCTTATCATTACTAAAAACATTAGGAAGACGACGCTTACGTCCAAATATACTATATATGTATCCATATCCTTCAATCTCTTCTTTAGACTTATTTAGCCATGTTTTTAATTTAGAAAACGTTTCAAAGTATTTAGCAATTGTATCCTTAGCATCTTGAACTGTGAAAGGTTTCCCACTATCCTTACTAACTGTCTCTGATACCTTAGCAGGCCCTGAACCATACATACATGTTATTCCCCAGTTTCCTGAGGCACGGACTATACCTTCATCTAATCTTTCTATTCCCTGTTACAACGATTTCTCTGTACAAAAGATACTTTCTGTCTAGATATATGCTGCTATCAGCGTATAAATAGTCTAGTAATCTTATAGAGGCATTCGTATTATATTTTATAATTTTAACACTAGGCTTTTGTTGTATCGTACCTGTAATACCTAAGGTACTGGTTAGCCTACTATAAACAGATTCTATAAGAGAGTTACTACCAGTTATTGTAGTATATAAGGTAGCAGTAATAGAAGCTCTATTACTGAAACTTTCGCAAATACACCCATCTCCATCAAAGTAACCTCTAAGAAAATGCTTAAACCATTTCTCAGGTATATTAGGTAACTTGTATGTTAAAGATTTATTTGGTGTTATATTAAAGTTACCTATTAAATCTTCACGGATCTGAGAGTTCTTAAACCCTATCTCACTTCTATAATATTTATCTGTATTAGAACTAATTGTATGAGAGGACTGTACAAATTGCTTAAACTTTTTCAAATGAGAGGTGTCATCATAGTGTAACATTATTTTTAGCACACCACCCGTCATACAGCCATCTGCAGCTATAAACCCTGCCCAATAACAGCTATCTTCGGAGTAGTTTAAAAAAGCCTGCTCATTATTAATGACCCGTTTTTTTGTTCCCCACCCATTCTTCGCAATTACTTTTTTCAGTTTCCATTCTGGAATCTCAAAAACCTCTGCAATCTTAGCCCTAGTATTCCCCTGTTTTTTAAGTTTATAATACGTTTCGCTTGTAACTTCTTTCATTAGATGCCCACCTTTTATAAGTTATTTTAAGTACCAAAATCTACATTTAGAAGATAATTATACTAAAATTTAACGAAAATGTCAAGTGTTAAATTTCTAACCTATCCCAGTCCATTTCTGTTCTAGAAATGCTGTGAGTCTCTGAACCATTTGAATCTTTCCCAAGAAACGCTGGCTGCTGATTGCCTTATTCAATAGTAGAACTTAGGTTTCCAGTCAATTGAGTGGGTTTATTACCTATTAATTGCTTAATAGGAGGACTATTTAGTTAATCCCAAATGTAATGGCTTTTGCAGCCTGTCTCTGTGTAGGGGCTTTTTCTTTAATATCATCCACTTCCTGAGGTAGCTGAAATACCATTTTAGCTACTGTAGAGTGTAAATCACCACCACTTTTAAATACGTTTTGTAGGTTTTTATCCCCACTAAGAATAGCCGCTACATAAACTTCAGCAGTAGCTAAATCTTGCTGTAAAATCTTATAACCAGGTCTTGCTTTAATACATCCTTTCACCGCTGCGTTATCTCTAGGTAGCTGCTGCATATTGAGCTTTCCACTACTAGATAGTCTACCTGAGGTAGTAGACGTAAGATTAAAGTAAGTTCTAAGACACCCGTCTCTGTCTATCTCTGGTATAATCTTATCAAGGTAAGTATTCTTAATTTTAGACTTCTGTCGGATATTAAGGATAACTCCAGGAATGGGGTGTTCTTCCGCTAATTGTTTTAAGACTTCTGCATCCGTTGAAGCAGCACCTGTACCTGTAAGCTTTCCTGTAGGAGTAAGACCTACATAATCAAAGAGTAAAATTCTAAGTTGTTGTGTACTATTTGGGTTGAATACCTTTTCTTGATCCTCTTCAAATTTATGAACTTCGTGGTACTCGTAAAGTTTCTCTTTAGCCTCCCGAACTTCGTGTTCCATAAGCTTCTGGACTTTAAGAAGTCTCTCTTTATCAAAAGGAACTCCATTTTCTTGAACATCCTTTAGGAATAACATCCCAGGAACTAACAGCTCTTTATATACTTTAGTAAGTTGGACACTCTTTACAATTTTCTTACTAAACATTTTGTACAGATCATAGGTTACGGCAGTATCAATAGCTGCATACTCATACATAATATCAAAAGGTATAAGATCATATGTGAAAGCACCTTTTAAAATTTTATGCTCTTTACAGTATTGAGTTTTAAAGTCGTCCAGAGCCTTATCATAGTCTCCGTAATCTGTGTATTTCATTGCCAGAGACTTTAGACCGTGAGTTCCTTGTGTTTCATCCAATACGTAATGCATAAGCATTGTATCAGATACTTTAGGGAACTTAAAACTAAAGTGGTATTCCAACATAGCTATATCAAATTTTGCATTATGGAATACTACTAGTCTAGTGGAGAACAAATCTTGCAGAAGTCGTTCCGTATACTCTCCAATACATTCAGTGGATATGTAGACACCTTGTGCACTTTTATGTGTAAGGCTAATACCCAATACATAACCGTCTCGTGGGTATAAAGACGTTGTTTCTGTATCGCACGCCACAAACTTAATCGTTTCATCCCTAAGAATTTCTTCCAGATACTCATTAGCTCTTTCCTCTTCTGTAATTCCTTCAAACTCTCCAGTAACTGTAGGAGGTTTTTCACCTGCTATATATCCATTTAACTTCCCTAAAGCCCTATCAAATAGCGGTTTAGCATCTGGCTTAAAACTGAGCATAGCAGGGTTAATCATGGGAATAAATTTACTATCAATCAAATGACCTGCGAACTCTGTTACTGAACTAACTCCTGCAATAAATTTTGAGGCTTCGGAACCAATTAAGATTACATACTCATAAGCATCTGAGTCAAAATTTAAATCTACATCCTTTTTTAATAGTTTTTTAACTTTAGTAGATGATAAATGGTAGTTATCATACTCAAAGTTAAAGTATTTACTATAATTAAACCCATTAGGGGCTTTATCAATTACTGCTACTGCTGCCATATAAATTCTCCTTGATATGTTTTATGTCTTCTAAAGACAGGTCTCCAGGGTCTAAACCCTCTGGTAACTCTAAAACGGTTTCTTCACTGATGATAAATTTCTCTTGTAATAGTCTTTTGGCGTTCTTAGAGGCTTTTCTACCTGCGTCGTCTCCATCAAACATTGTATATATTGTGTGTACACCTTGTAATCTTAAATTTTCAATCTTATCTAATTGTATATTATTAGCACCTAATATTGCTACAGCATTTGATAAACCCTTGTCTATTAAATTTAAAGCATCAAATATACCCTCTACTAAAATAACAGACCCCTCTATAGGGTTTGCTACGGAAGGAAATAAAGGTAAATCTGCTCCAGACGGTTTAATCATATACTTCGGACGGGCATTACTATTAATGTACCTGCCAATAAAAGCTCTTATCTTCCCTGTAATATCAGGTAAAGGAAACACTATCCTTCCCTCGTAATCCTTGTGTGTAAAGGCCTTATATTTTGCTAAAGTTCTTTTATCTATATCTCTGAAATGTCTAGTATAAGGGGCTGCGCCACCAGGGAGAGACAATCCAGTACTATTAGCTTTAATAATAGCAATCTTATCCTTTAGTTGACGTACTCTAAGGTCTTGCCAATTTCTATCTATATTAAAGAACTTAAATACATTACCTTTAAACCCGCAACTAAAACAGTGGAATGTGCCTTCTTGTTGGTCTACGTGCATAGACGGGTTATTATCTTCATGATCGGGGTTTAGACAACTTACCACGTAATCCTGTCCCTTAGGATTAAAAGGGATTTGGTGTTTGTTTAGTAATTCTTCAACATTTACCAAGGTAGATCTCCTTCTTCTTTCTTAGGTTCTTTCTTTCCAACATCTTTCACATCTTTCTCATCCTCTTCCTTAGAGGGTTTAGGTACATTATAGGGGCCAAGCTTCAAGCTATCCCAGTTCATAGTAGAGGTAAACTCTAGTTCTGGGCCACTCCTAACTTTAGTGGAAGTAAATGTAATTGCTGCGTCGTCTTTGCTATGTGCATCAATTAAGAATGCAGAGTCAGGACTATCGAGCAACCCTTTAGCAAACCTTGTAGTACCATTGTCATCAATCTGGTAAGGGCTAATCATAGCTACATCATACTTTCTGGCGAACTCTTTTAACTTTTTACTTGCAAATATCTGGGATTGCCAATCATATAAATCTTTACCAGCCCCTGTTTCAATCTGATTAACATAGTCTACAACTACTAACCCTAGGCTATCCCCAAACTGAGCTTTAGCTTTCTGCAATTGTAGATCAATACTTGTTAAAGATAGGGATCTATCATCTACAATTATTACCTGATTATCTTCTTTTAACTTATGCTCAGTAGTTAGCTTTCTTTCAAAGTCTAAAGGATCTCTTTTATCTAAGAATCTCTCATATACTTTGTCACTATCTTGAAACATACCAGCCCTTAGTTCCGCAAGGCTATTAATCTCATGTTCTTCTAGTCTATTCTTCCTAATATTAGCATAAGAGACTCCCGATAATATACTATTAATACGCTGGAAGGTTTCCAACGCGGTCATTTCAATAGTAAAGTATATCGCAGTTTTTCCCATAGCGTACTGGTTAGCTACCATATTTGCACATACCAAGGACTTCCCTGAACCTCTTTTACCTCCTAGTAGAATAAGCTCTTCTCTATAAGCGCCACCTACCTTACTATCATAATCGTTACTAATCCCTAAAGGAATACAGGAATGTTCATCTGTACCCTCTTCTTGGAATATCATAAGGTTACTCATATCAGCAACGGTTTCATCTGTATGAGTCTTTTCATCTAGTTTTAATACTATCTCTGATAAGCCTTCTTTAACCTCTAAGGTATCTTTGATAGTAATATCATCAACATATTTATCTATTAATTTTAATGCCTCATTTTGAGTATATTGATCCGTTAAAGCATCAATCGCTAAATCTAATTCTACTTCTGGAATCTCAAGAAGTTTTATGGCTGTTAAATCTTTTTCAGTTTTTAAATCTCTAGTAACTAACTCTAAATCTTCAAAGGAAGGGATATAGTTTTTATCGTTATAAAATCTATTGATACTGGTATAAAGAGAACTATAGGACTCATCAAAAAACTCGCTTTTAACTCGTGCCCAACCATCTAAACTTTGATCCTCCAATAGCATATGTAATACTATTGCACCTATATCCATTATTCCGCCTTATATTCATTATCTGTGATTACTTCATCCAATTCCTTAGTTAACTTCTCTATCGTCAGAGACCTTAGTTTACTTAGCTTTTTTAAGTATAAAGGTCCTTCATCAAACAACAGATTTAATTGCTCGTCTGTAATTATTTGCTGAATAGCAAAGTATATAGTATCCCAAGGATCTGCAGTACTGGGATAAGCTTTTACTTCCGAAAAATCTCCCAACATATCTTTAGTTCTTCTGATAGCTTCGGCAGCTGTGAATGAATCCACATCTGCGAATTTGGCGATAATTTTCATAAACCCTCCTTCATACATAAAAAAAGGGAATAACAGATGGAACTGCTACTCCCTTAATAACTATTTAATTATACTAAGCTGCTGCGTTCTTAGCGGCTTTCTTAGCACCGTCGTAGTTAGAACATACTAGGGCTCTTCGAGTGAGCATTGTTTTAACACCTCGAGCAGTCTTATCAATAGTATCTGCAATCTGTTCTACAGTCATTGCCGAAATATCACCTAACTCTGTTAGAGCATCAATCTGTGCCTTAGCACGAGACTCTTTCTGTTTAGGGATAGAATTAATATCACCACTACGTAAGAATGATAAAGCCTTTCCACGAACAGAGTTAATGCTCTTACCTAGTGCATCAGCAATATCCTCTACAAAAGAACCACTAGATACCATATCTAAGAAAGTTGTTTCCTCTGCAGGAGTGTACGTGCGAACAACTTCAACCTTTTCAGCAGGTTTAACATGTCCCGTTAGCTCCATAGAGAGGATTTTACCCTGAACCTGTTTAGCTGTGAAGTTACTATCTTCCCAGTTATTAGCGATGTCTGTATACGTCATAGAACCACTATTAGACTCTACAAAAGTACGTAAAGAAGCCTCTTGTTCATCAGAGAATGCTTTCTTATGTGCTGTAGAAGCAAGTTCTACGTCATAGCCCATCTTGCGAAGTTTAGAACTAATGGAACGAGTAGTCGTCTCAAGTTCTAGAGCAGTAGATGCTACTGTATCTTGTGAAATTGTATCCATCCCCTCTACTATTGCTGTTAGAATACGTGTGCGGTCTTCAGTCCACTTTGGAGTATTAGCCATTTATATTTTCCTTTTTAAAAATTTCTTTAATTGTTATGATTGAAATACCAAGACTCTCTGCCTTAGTACGTTTACTTGATTGCTTATCTTCTTCATCTACTAGATAATCTGTTTTCTTAGTTACTGAAGAGGCTACCTTAAAACCAAAAGACTCCAAGTACTCCCCTGCTAAGGATCTATTCTTGAAGTCATTCAGTTTACCTGTAATACACACTGTTTTACCAATATCTTGTATTACATCTACTACTTCTGCCTTAAAATCAAAAGGCAGATACTCTAAATCACCGTAAAATTCAGTTTCCAGCCAATTATTTAAATTAGCACACGCTTTAGGTCCTAAACCCGCTTCCATACATTTATTTGGGGTTATATCGTGTATATCCGATATCACTTTTACTAGTTTTTTGGAAGCCGTATTACCTATAAGGGGAATCGAAAAGGCAGGAATTAGAAGTATTAAGTCAGATTTTTTACTTAATTCAATCTGACTAGATAACTTTTCTCCCATCTTTTCACCAAGTATACTGATGATTTCTGCTTGGGAAATACTATATATTTCCGTAGGGGAACTGAGGGAAAGTTTTTCAATAGTTTTAGGCCCTAGCCCTTTTATTTTTAGCGTTTTAGCAAAATGCTCAACTTTCTTACTTGAGGTAGCTTCGCAATCGGGGTTGCTGCAGAATAGCTGATCTTTTACTAATCCTAATTTTGACCCACAACTGGGACATCGGGTGGGTGGTACTATTGTTTGAAATTTCATTTCGTTTTTCTCTCAATTTCTAATGTATATTATACTAAAATCTAACCTGATTGTCAAGAGTTATTTTTTGATATGTTAACGGACTCTACTAACAACACAAGGAATAATCTTGCCAGCTCTAATAACCTCAACTTGACAACCTATCTCTAAATTTAAACTTTTGATATAAGCCATGTTGTTTAAGGTTGCTCTTGTAATCCTCGCATCCTCAATTTTAATAGGGTCTAAAATGGCTACGGGGGTTACCTTTCCTGATTTACCAACTTGCCAAACTACGTCCAATAAGGTAGTTTCCACACCTCTTTCCCTAGTTTTGAGTGCATAAGCTCCTCGAGGGTGGTGAGCAGTATATCCTAACTTATTAAAGTAAGAGTTACTATCAACTCTGAAAACCTTTCCATCTTTAGGAAACTTATCCCAACTACTGTCAATAACAGTATTAAACCCCAACTCCTTAAGATACTGCATATCCTGGGTATAGCTTTTAGACTCGTAATTAGCCCCTCGTATACTATATGCAATGAAAGTTAATTCTCTACTCGAAAACTCCTTAATAGACTTAAGATTTAGAGCACCTGCCGCATAGTTTCTGGCATTGGGAATACTTTTATCCGCTACTAATTCCCCCGTAACTTGGATAATCTCGTCATTATTAGCTCCCATACTTTGAGGCACAATGTTACTAAAGATAAACTTATCTGTTACATCTACGCCCTCCTCCCCATTGCCTCTAGTTAGTACCCCTTTAAGTGAACCATTCTGGTACTCAAGAGCAATAGCAGCACCATCAAGTTTAGGAGTTTCAGTAGTTTTCTCACTATATTCAGGAGGTGAATCCTCCCCTAGAAAAACTTTCTGCAAGGAGTACAAAGGGTACGTGTGCTTTCGTTTAGCATCAGGATTATAACCCACAGGATTATAACCTACCTCCTCTGCAAGTCTATCAAATTCTTCATCCGATAAAAGAGGTTGACCCTCATAATATGCCTTAGCGGCAGTATCTAGTAGTTCTTTAGTCATATAGGTTCTCAAGGAGTTCGTTAAAATGTGTTTTTATAGCGTCCTTACTCTCAGCCTTAGATAGAAGCTGAATAAGTGCTTCAAATAGATTAGATAAACTATTAATTTCAAAAGGAATACAAGCTCCCTCTTTAGTAGGTTGGTATTCTCCCTCAAAATCTAAGTAGTACTTTCTTAGGTGGAGGTACTCGATCTCTCGGAATCTGGACACTACCAGTCTCCACTGTATCTCTTTATGTTCTTGCTCTAAGATTATTTTCTCAAATACGTCATCTTCTGGATTTGTCATTATGTTTCCCACTTTGTAATTATATTATAACCTAAAGACTTAATCCGCTCCAGCCTCTCTCTAGTTTCATCAAATAACTGTCCAAACGTTTTACCTACTTTCTCATTGTAGTCGTCTGGATCGTAAACTTCAGGATTACCATGCCAGTAATCACCTAAGAACTCATATACTGTATTAGTATCAGGATTGTATCCATCGACTTTATAGTTCGCTATCGGATACTGCCGTTCTGTAATACCTAAAGAATCTAACCACTCTTTTTCTTTTAGGGACTCTTTATGTATTACGGGTTTAATGCCTAGTTCTTTAAACCTACCAGACATTGCATGCTTGTTAAAACCTAGTTCACTACTTATTTCGTACAGAGTTTTAGTTTGATTTTGTTCTTTTAACCACTCTTTATTATAAGATAGGGCTAGATTCTCTTCCGTAATATGTGATTGACTACAGTTAGGTTTTAAACCTGCTTTAATTATTGCGTTATTCCAAGAACCAAAACGATCTTTGTAAGTTGTGACACTAGATAAATTCTCCTTTCGAGCATCCAAAGCTGTAGGAACTCTACCCAGCCTTTTTGTTAGACTCTTTAAATTGTTAAGTAGGTCTTCGTCTGTAATATAGTTTAGAGGCAGTTTCGCAGCTTTTAAAGCGTTATTCCAACAACCAAAATGGTTTCTATAGGCTTTAACACTAGGCATATAGGCTTCACTATCTACCTCTCTTATAGAGGGTGTTCTCCCCAACTTCTCGGAAAAAGTTTTTAGTAACTTGAGTAACCCTTGATCCGTAAGTTTATTAGTTTTTAAATTTGCACGCTTTAAAGCCTCCTCCCAGCTATTAAATCTAAGGGAGTATACTGCAGCAGAAGGTAACAAAGTATCTTTTGATACCTCTAACATTGTAGGGGTTTTACCTAGGTATACTGCAAAGTATTGCAACTCTTCAATTAAATGCTCTTCAGTATACATTAGGTTTCCCACTTTGTAATTATATTATAGCCTAAGGATTCGATGTATTCTAATCTTTTATTAGTTTCATCAAATAACTGTCCAAACGTTTTACCTACTTTCTCGTTGTAGTCGTCTGGATCGTAAACTTCAGGATTACCGTGCCAGTAATCACCTAAGAACTCGTATACTGTATTAGTATCAGGATTGTATCCATCGACTTTATAGTTCGCTATCGGATACTGCCGTTCTGTAATACCTAAAGAATCTAACCACTCTTTCTCTTTTAATGATTCTTTATGTAGTATAGGTTTAATATCCAACTCTTTGAACCTGCTGGACATTCTATGTTTATTATAACCTAAATCATTACTTATTTCGTGTAAAGTTTTAGTCTCGTTTTCTTTACTGAGCCATTCTTTATTATAAGATAGAGCTAGGTTTTCTTCCGTAATATGAGATTGATCACAGTTAGGTTTTAAACCTGCCTTAACTATTGCGTTATTCCAAGAACCAAATCGTCTTTTAATTGCGGAAGCTTGTCTCACATCTAGCTCTCTAGGTGTTTTTTGATTCTTAGTATAGTAGTTAGTTAATATACTTAATAACTCTTCATCCCTAAAAAACTCCTTTTTTATACAGAAACCTAAAAGGTTTTTTGTTTTATTCCAAGAACCAAATCTCTTAATATAGGTATTAGCCGAAGGCATTAGGGAGTCTTTTGTAACATCCAGTTTGGTAGGATCTCTACCTAAGTACTCCGCAAAGTACTTTAACTCTTTTATTAACTGGTTATCTGTATACTTCATATATAGTACCTCTAAATAGTAAAACCATTACACACGCTAAAGTATGTAATGGTTTTATTACTCTTATGCGTTCTTTTTATGTGTTTCTTCGATTCTTTAAAATTGTACCTAAAGGCTGTACATTAGTAACTGACTTAATATTAATTTGTCTGAAACTATTAGTGTCCCAACAAAATAACAGGAGACAGTCTTCTTTTACTTTTATATTATTTCTCTTTTCTTTAATGTAGGCACAATTATCTAATTCCATTGTACATACATTATATTTTAACTTCTTTGAGTTTGGACTTCTATAGGTGATAATTCCATCTCCCGATTGTTCCATCTTGCTCAAAAAAAGGTTTTTTAACATTATAATTTTACTCCGAGTTTTTCTAGGTGAGAAAGACTCGCTAATTCATACCAAGGTTGTGCTGCATACTTAGACCTTTTACCTCTAAGTAGTATCCTATATACATTTCCGTGTATAGGATGAACTTGAATTAAACCATCATTATCCCATTTTTTAAACTTGGGATCTTTTGATTTATGTCCTGCAATTGTAGCTGTAGTATTATAACGAGCCGACCATACTATTTCACCAGATCTAAGAATCTCTTTTACAGACTCATCGGGGAGAAGTTCTGGGTGAAAGTAATCCGTTGAAGAAGCACGCTCGGGGACATCATTCTCTTTCAGGATATTTTTTACAAAGGCAGTAGAACGATACATACCTTCCGAGATTTCCGTCATAGGAGCGCCAGTTAGGTACTCCTCTATAACTCTAGAAATCTCGTGAGGTTGTGCTTTTTTGCCACGATTCTTAGCCCGTAGTTTTTTAGTCCGTTCTACATCCTCTTTATGTGTTGTAATAATCTTATTAAGACGAGTAGTATTGTATGATATACATAATATCTTGCAAGCCTCTTTCTTAGTAATAGGTTTATCACTTTCTAATAGACCAACTACACCGCTAATTGTAAATTCATCAAGTTTTTCACCCTGTTTTGTTTTAATCTCACCTTTAGCCATTATAGTCCCCTATTAGAAAGTAATAAAAAAGGACTAGACACTTGCTAGTCCTTTACACAATTAAACGTTTATAGCTTTAATCACATCAGCGAGGTATTTAGCTGCTTTACCAGAAAGCTTATTGATAATATCATCCTCAGCTACCTGACCAACTCCCGTAATTGCGGCTGTTAGCGCATCTTGGCATTCCTGCTTAGATACTCGCTTAGTTCCGCCACTTGCTGAAGAGGTACTTTTTGTTGCTGCTGCTTTCTTAATATATACATCTGCTTTTGTTAGAATCATACGAACCCCATTAGGTGATTCCTCTAACTGTTCCGCGATGTCTTTTACAATCTCCATTGAAGTCTCTGGAGTAGGCTCCGAACCTTCATATAGTGCTACTGCTTCTGCTTTTTTGTCGTCATCCCATGCCATGGTTATTTTATCCTTAGTCTATTGTTAATTGAATTTTTATTTTCTTAATCTTTCGATTTCAGAATGTATATTATACTTAATTTTAAGCTAATTGTCAAGAATTATTTTTCGTTAGTCACCTAATTCTTCTGCTTTAGCTGAATCTGCTTCTTGAAAAGTTTTTATAGCATTAGCCTCTTCGATAGGGTTAGGTAGGTTATTACCTACGACTTCTGCAAAACCTTTATAAGCCATTTCATAGTGCTGTTTAGAGGCTTCAAACTCGTTTAGCTTATTTTGAATAGCTGTTAAATGGTATATAGCTTGTTGAGCCTCGGAGCTAAAGCTCCCAATTTGGTAATTCTTTCCATCAATATTAATTGTTTCTTGTCCTGACATTACTTATACTCCTGTTGTAATTCCTTTGTTAGTTGGTACAAACTGTCTACATGATATTTAATTACTGTAGTATTACTTTGTTTGTCCATTAAAATTTTTAAGTCTTGTACTTCATTAAATAGTGCCGTTATTTTAATCTGGCACTGTTCTTTGGTATGGTAGCTCAATATATCCTCCCAATACGTAAATAATAGTGTTTTGGTGTTAAGGCACACTACCTAATAATCTTAGTCATTTTATCTTTATTAAAGTTTCTAAAATAAGAACCAAATCCTTGCTCACGCAACCAAGTTGTTCTAGCTGCAAAGGCTTTGTCAATATTTGATTGTATTAATAATAAGCCTGCTTCTAGCTCCCCCAATTCTTCATCATTAAATTCTGTGATGTCAATAGTAAAAAAATTATTAGAAGGCTCAGATAGTACAACTGCTTTTCTGTCTGTAACGTCTGTAGGTGTCTTAGTATATTGGAATTGGATATATTTCATTTTTTCTCTCTTTTTTGATTTTCTGAATGTATATTATACTAAAATTTTAACAATTTGTCAAGAATTATTTTTTATAAGTACTTGTAATTTTACCACAGTTGTCAAATTTCCCACAGATTGTTTTAGTGCAGAATTCGGAGATGTAGTACTGCTTAGAATCACATATAATTAGATCCTCTGTTTCATAACTAAAATGAGCACACCCTGCTAAGAATAGGGGTATTCCTAAAATTAATATTTTCATCGCTTCATTGCTCCAGACCCAAAGTAGAATCCAATAATATTCATTATAGCTACGGGCAACCACTCAGGAGTTACGTATCCCTGTAAAGGAACATACTTAGTTACTGTATTAGTAAAGTCAAATATTAGGAACTTCCAACCCTCCGTAACCTGGATAGGTACATTAGTTACTTGACTACTTAAAGGAGCTAGAAATACGATTCCAAGGCCTCCAATAATGGCAATAAGCGCAATGGTCCTACGGATGTAGTTTCCACCAGCTGTGTTATCTCGCTGCGCCGCAAAGTTTCTACTTTTATCTAGGCTAGTATTCCTGGCAATAAGCATCTTCTGCTCTGCAGCTTTATCCGCCATTCGCTGACTAGCTATCTTCATTACCCCACCTAGAACGGTAGCTCCTAACATAGATATAGCTTCAATTGGTAACCCTAACATGTTGCAATTCCTTTATTAAATGGTTTTTTACATTTTAAAAACTTATTTATACTTAGTCGTTTAAGCCTTTGGTACTTTGTCATATAACTAGAACAACTCCTATACTTATAATAGTAATAACTATTACACTTACATAATATATGTAGTTAGCAAACACAGGACTATCGTCCCACACCTCTTTTCGCATATTTTTAGTATCCATAATATCCCCATTATAACATTAATAATTATATAATGCAAGTATTATTTTTCTTATGTCCATACGTAATATTTAATGTAATGTGAATTTTGCTAGTCGGCGCGACCATTAAAAAACCGCCCGAAGGCGGTTAGGATCATACTTACTTTGTTTATATTCTTTATAACTTGCTAACTAAGTAATTATATAGCTTGGGTAGAGGACACTTCTCTAAATATATATCTAAGTACTTTTTCATTAAAATTGTACTCGCATACCTACAGTAGTTGTGTCATTTTTAACACCTACATCAGTCTCAGACTTCTGATAGTTTACATATGCAGAAGTCTTAGAAGAAAAGTTATGTACACCTTCTAAAGTGTATGTTTCAGATATGTTCTCAACGTCTTGAAAGCCTGCTTTAATATCATTAGTACCGGAACTAATAGTACTTACGGTTGTAACGGTATTAGTCTCTGTACCTGCCGCGTCCTTTTCAATCTCAAACACGCCTCCGATATCTACACCGTTATAAGTAATAGTAGCACCTACTAATTTATTTGTTACATTGGCAGCAGTCTCTGCGTATACTCCACCTAGAGCTACAGGGCCTATATTTAACTTAGCGCCTACCTCATAGGAATCATTCTCTGCGGAAGTAGGGATATTAGAACCCAATATTTTTAAGCCACTTATATTGACGGAACCTATTATAGAATTATCAATATCTGCTGAGTTGTTTACATCAAAGCCTGGTCCTTCGAAAATGTCAATAGTGTTATTTCCTAAGTCTCCCTGAACGGAGCCCTGCTTACCCACACTAATAGCGGCTATACTATTAGCCAGACCTATAAATGTTTTTCGTTCTGTAGCCGTAGAGCTTAGATCCATGGATATCTCACCTTGTGCGTATAAACCATTACCTAGATCTTCGTAAATCGAGTAACCTAAGTAAGTATCTTCAGATGATATAGCCTCAGTTCCATTATCCCACTTCTTTTCTACTGAACCAAATACTTCTGCTTTAACTGGCTCACTACAAGCAGTTAATGTCGTAGCTATGATAGCCATTGCAATAATCGTTTTTTTCATTAATTTCTCCTTTGAAATCTTGATTGTAAATTGATATATTATTATACACTAATATACCTAGAAAGTCAAGAATTTTTTGTAGTAAAAGTGATAATAATGTATCAAAATGATACAGTACCAGTAAATAAAAACCCCTGAAAAACCAGGGGTTCCTATATTAAGGATTATATGTTAGTATAACCCCAAGACCTAACATACCCAGCATTAGTATATACGAGCCATAGTGTAAAAGTATATATTCCATTACCAATAACCATTTTCTTCATTAAAAGTGTCTATACTATCTTTCACATTAGTGTCTATGAGAATTTTAATAGGTTTTTTAAAGGGTGTGCAACTGTCCCAATAACCATTCTCCTCATTAAAAGTACGGACAGACTCATCAATTACAGTAGTACTGTAACTTGTATCTATATAAGAATCACAAGTTGCTAGCGCGCTAAAAGATAACATACTAGCTAAAATAATAGATAAAGTTTTCATAACTATTTCCCTGTGTAGTATGCAGGAGTATTCTTAGTATTTAAGTCTGTTTCTCCATTAAACCTATTATTAGAGGCTGCATCGAGGTCAACTGCCATATTAGAGTGTGCTTTGCCAGAAGCATTAATAGTCATACTAAAGTCTCCAACTGCATTTACATCTCCGTTTGCGGCACCTCGACCACGCCCATCAAAGGTACTATCTAGTAACCCTTTTCCGTATCCTGACTGATTATCGTCTGCTCCAAAGAATGCCGATGCCGAAGTTGCTGCTGCTGCTAAGATTACTGCGATGATTACTTTCTTCATTTTATATCTCCAATTTTATGTTTCAGAATATTTAATTCTGGGTTAAGTTTGTGTATCCAAAAAGATTCTATTTCAAGAGCTTTGTAATTACTAGTGTGAGGTTTTAGCTCTTGAAGTACCTCACACCGTACAGCATTCTGTCCGTATTTGTCAAATTCCGCTTGTAGTTTTCGATTTCTATGAATGTTTCTAACTAACTCACTTATATGGCATCCATACCTTTTCCTTAGTACACTACAAGTCATCCCAATATAGAACTTATTTGAGTTTATAAAGTATATTTTATATATGGCAGGAATATCGGGTATACCTAAATATTTACTATTCTTATGCCCAAGATTTAACTCAGTAGCTTTCTTCTTAATTATACTATTGGAACAATTAATTACCTTTTTTAGTTCCTCATAAGATTTAGAGGTCCAATTACTTATTAAGTAAGCTTCGATTTCTGGAGTCCAATTAAACTTTCCATACCTTTTTGGTTTTAAGTTCAGCTCTTTCGCTTTATTAACTACAGAAGTAGGAGAGCAGTTAAGTAGTGCTCCTAAAGCTTTATTAGAGGTACAACTCCATTTTTGTGTTAATAAATTTAAGGTCTCGTTATTCCAGATTAGTTTATTCATTTTAAGTTCGGTTAATTTAAAGTTGACAAATATTGCTTAAAAAATAAGCAACTTTATCGGCTGCTTACTTTTTCTCAATTTCTATGTATATTATATCAAATTTTAACCAATTTGTCAAATACTATTTAAGCCGGATGTTTAAATAATCTATTTTTCCTTGGTTATACGATAATACAAGACTTTGTACGGTAGAGGTCAATATCCACAGGATTACATATTAACTTAGGTATTTTAACCTCTTCTTTTAGTTCTTCCTTTTTAACCTCTTCAGCTAATACAACGCTCCAATTAAGTATTGCACTTAACATAAAGTACTTAATTATGTACATAAACAGCCTCTTTTTCTTAGGTATTTAACCTCTTTTTAGCTACACCTTACTAAGGATAGCTAAAATAATGACGGATAGTGTTAATAACGCCAATAGTTGAGTAGCTACATCATCCATTAAAACCTCTCCTACTTTTAATTAGATTAAACCCTATAGGATACTATTAAGGGTATATCTTTATGCTTATTGAAACTATGTATACGGGATGCCCACCAAGCAGGTTCTTTAATAGTACAATGAGCATTACTCCCGTCCGACAAGGTGTTTTTAGCTTCTAAACAGTTTACAGCTATGTATACGAATTTGGTAGCTATTTTAAATATGTTATGTAAAGTCTCATCCAATTCCTTCTCAGGTATATGTTCAAGTACATCAGTACTTATTACCCCATCAAAGTACCTATTAGGTAGTACAGAGTACTCACTAACACTGGGATCATACCCATAGATATTTTTGTCTAATATTCTAAAATCTAAATTCTTATGCTCTTTAGTGTATTGATAACCTTTTCCACACCCGTAGTCTAAAACGTGTATAGACCTAGTACCAGCTACTAAACCCCTAATATTATTGATATCATGTTTCAATAAGCTAGTAGTATCATAATTATTATTAGTATGCATATTTATATACTCCTGTACTAAATCTAACATCTATTACTCTCCTAAACTTTGTTTAATTAATCTTTAAAGTACCTTCTATACTTTGTACTGTTAGAGGGCTTAAATTTTTGAGCGTTAAAATGTTCTAAAGAGGGGACTTTAGCCGCATAAGGATCGGGTATACCCTTACTCAGTAAGTATTTTTTATACTCATTGAGTAAAACGGCTAACTCATGGTAGTTCAGTATCATTTAGATTCTCCATAAATTCAATTTGATTATCTATAAAGTACCTCGCTAATTGATGCAAGTAGGGAAATTCTTGCTTTAAAGCATTTTCCATAGCATTAGCATACATTCTAGTCTCCTGCTGAGCGTGTTGATCCGTTCTAAGAAACAGTATATTCATCAAACTGCGAAAGTTTAGCGTCCATATTACTTCTGTATATTCGGATACCGGCTGTATACCTCGGACAAGCTCTCTCGCTCTCGCTCTCCATGGATCTCTACCATCTTTGGTATCTGGAGGTATCGTTCCTTCTTCTCTTGCTTTTTCAATTCTACCATAGGAGGATTTAAGGAGCTCCTCCCGAATGTGTTGTACCGAATTAAGTGCAGTTTCATATTGAATCAAGTCCTTTTTATCTAAGATGGGAAATCCTTCTACCATTAAAAAATCTTCTTTAGGAATAAAGAAAGGGCTAGGTTTACCTCTATAACGCCTACTCATTTCATTCCAACTAGACATTCTGTGTTTAACAAGCTGTCTAGCTACAAAAATGGGCATACGTAAACGCCATCTAAAGTACAGGGTTTCAAAAGGCGTGCCGTGCGAACCAAAAAGTAAATCTTTTAGTAAACTCATATCTCTAACGTCTAGTTCCTGTCCTTCTACCCTTCTATCTGAGGCAGATAAACGGGCAGTATCACAGATACGTCCTTCACTACCCCAAGTATCTTCCAGAATTACTAAGCTTATACCATCATTTAATGGATCCATTTGTTTCCTCTATTAAGTTAATTAAATTCTATCTAAATCTTATCTTTAAAGGTTAAATATGCTCCTCACTACCTCGTAAGAATCCGTGTGTTAAATTAAAAATAAAAGCTACACGACTATTAGTATGGAGTAGGGGTACTACTAGCACGGGTATAACTATAACTGCTATACCTAGCCAGACAAAAGAAGCTAGAAATTTACTATGGAGTACAGGGTGATCACACTCTTCCTCGCATAATAAATATAAAGCAGGTCTAAATATACTCCACCAGGAGACTAATGCCCCCGAAGTAGCGAATATCATATAATAATACAACGAATCTAACATATTTAAGTCCTATACGGGCTTTGATTATACCTTTTTAACGTTTCTTACAATACACATACAGTAATTACGCGTGTTACTTTGGTGGTATAATTTTTCAGCCGCTATTGATGGAGTAAGTCCATCACTAAAATACTGTTTCATTAAGGAGTCCTTAATTTCAAAACAGGAAAGGCATTTATTGTAGGAAGCTAATTTAATATTTACTTCTTTAACCCAGGAAATATATGTATCTAGTTCCATAGTAAAGCCTCAATAATTAAACTTATTCCTTTCGGATTTTTTCCCAACATATTTTTATACCTCGATTATATCAATATTAAGTTAAAAAGTCAAGCATTATTTTTCATACGTGTACAAAAAAGCCCTCGTGGGAGGGCACTTTATATACTCATTTCTAAGAATACTATTAGAAATATTCTTAGAAATGTCTTTTGATTTTTAAGAACCTCTTGTATGTCTACAGCTAAAAGGTGGCTCAAAAGACTAAGCCCAAGTACGGAGAAACAACTGCATATTTTTATAGTTATTATTCTATTCCTTTTAAGTAGGAATCGTGTGAATGCAAATGCCACTCACTAGGGTTTAAATCGAACATATAAGGGGCTGAAGCTATGCTTAGATATTCTTCAGCCTCTTTACGCTCTATAAACTTCATAAAGAACTTATAAGCCTCTCCACGAATTAAATCTGTTGCCCATATATAGTAACCCACAGTACTCTTACGAACTTCAAAATCCCACTTATCAATACAATTCATATATTATACCTAAATTTACCTAAAAAGTCAAGAGTTATTTTTTAATATGTATATAAAGTATATCTATGACAACTAAAGGCGGGGGAAACCCTACTTTTTAAATGGTAGCAATAAGGTATGCCCCATTTAATTTTATCCTCAATTGTATAATGTTTACACGTTATACACTTACCCACTTTACTCTTCAAATTCTAGAACCCCTTCAGCTTCTAAATAATCTACTGTATTTGAGATACCTTTGTGATGTCCGACATAGTAGGAAATTCCTGATACAAATGCTATAGCTATTAGGGATATAAGTTGAATATCACTCACTATTGAACACCTTTACATAGAGGGCTATTAGGCTTTCTCTTACACCTAAAAGTGCCGTGTGACATTAGCTTTGGATGATTACTTCTTGTTTTTGAAATACCTTTTGGAAGTATAAATTTAATTTGTTTGCCCATTAATGAAAGTCTCCTTTTAATTTAAAATTACTTGGTTGAATTACCTTTTTTAGAAACATTTTGCCACAATTAGGACAGTGCTTATAAGGTTCATCACTCATCTTCTGTTTAGTACTAAACCTAGTACTACATTGT
>Ga0209556_1000519_pt1 | contig 24333 bp, 42 predicted proteins | sample SaaInlV_150m_DNA_5_FD_184652 | JGI IMG/M metagenome (GOLD analysis project Ga0209556, IMG submission 184652) | Marine microbial communities from expanding oxygen minimum zones in the Saanich Inlet - SI037_S3LV_150m_DNA (SPAdes) (version 2) | ecosystem: Environmental > Aquatic > Marine >...
ACGCAAAGAACTTTAAGAAACAAGCAATAGGTTGTGGAGTAGTTATTGGAGGACATACGGCAACTAATATAATGATGGAGTTATGATGGATTTGATAATGATGTGGATAAGGATAAACTTGATGTACTTATTAATAGCAGCAGTATTGTTGGATAACTACCCATATTTGAGTATAATATTTTTTATTATATTTATCGCAGAAACTATACAAGGAATAAGAGATGGCAGAGATAATAGGTTACACGATGATTAATGGTAAGGTTTACCATAATCACGAATACAAAGCAGAAGTACAAACGCAAGAAGATATTGAAGATCATCGCAGAAGATTAGCGATGGAAGGGTTTGATATTTTCTTCTCAATAAGGCAGCCAATCGGCAGCAAATTGCATCCGTAAATAAATTTTTTTTATTTTTTTTTTGGTTTTTTGTAATTTGTATTAATATATTTGTTATTTTTGTAACATATTTAATAACTTAAAATAAAAATAAAGATGGAAACACTAAACACATTAAAACAACTAATGGAAGTACAACGAGGCTTACTAACTGATTCATTTTGGATGAATCTATGCGAAAGTCAACAATGGACATCTTCGCCACTTGGCAAGGTCTTGTCAGATATAGAATATCACGAAGGTGGGTATGCTGAAAAAAACGAGTGGGGTGACTTTGTAGTAGGAGGCGATAATGGTTATAGAGATTATGAATGGCAAGAAGTATTAGAATTTGTAAGAACATCAAAAAATAAATAATATAACTAAACACTAAACGACATGAAAACTTTAACACTAAAAGACAGACTAAAGCCAGAGCATATAGAAACAATGAATGGTTTTAAAAAGGATTATCCAGAAATGTATGATAAATTGAATAAGGTGCTGGAAAATGAAACTTCTTGGAGTACAATTAGGGTAGGAGATGCAATAGATTTGCAAATGTTTTTTAACCTCAACCAAGATGATGGATTAACAGGGATAATTAATTTATTTGATAAAATTAAACGATAAAAAAAAGATGAAAATTCAAGATTTAAAAAAAGGACAAATATTAAAAAATGGCACACGAGAATGTCAAGTTATTAGAATAAGTTTGGCTCAGAACAGATTTGGCGAAGACAAATTTGAGGTTCAGTATGTTAGTGGAGTATGCTGGGTTTATAAACAATCAGACTTAGATGATAATACAATAACTACCTATATAGGATAAACAATTTTAACTTAATACACTATAACGATGAAAAAATTAGAATTTTACGCAACACAAGAATTAGGCAAACAACATTCCATTGATCCAGATGATATTGAAAAGATTTATTATGGAGGATTGCATTGTTGTGCATGTGGATGTGAGGGTACATACACTTACCCATCAGACTTGGTTGAATTTGGAAGGCTATTAAAAGTATTTGAAAGTAGTACTAAAGATTACGATGCTACTTACTACGATGGCGACCTAAATAATATATTTGAGATTGAAACTAAAGAAGGATTTGGAATAAGATTATATCTGAAAAAGAAAGGAGAATAATATGAAAAAAGTAATTGATTTTTATAATGAAACTACGGCAGAAGAAAAATGTTATCTGCTGATGCTAATGTCAAAGGATATTATAGTGCCTGTTGAGAAAGAAGATGGGGTACATATAATGGATTTAGATGATGAAGCACCTGTATGTATGAATGGTACGGCATTCCAGATCAACACCGAAGATTTATACAGAAAAGAGAAATTAAGATATATTAGTAATTAAATATTTATTATATTTGTAACTTAAAACAAAAAAACTATGAAAGTAAAAAATTTAAAAAGTAGCAGAGGTAACTCAATCCCTAATCAATTTGAGATATACGATTACGATAATAATTCAGCGTATTTCCAGAGTTATAATTCTATTATAGTAAAAATAGACAGAGATGGTCAAGTATGGCTTGATGAATATTATTGGGATTATTCAAGGACAACATCAAAATACCGAAATGTATTTTTAGGAAACACGACAAAGGATTGCAGAGATAATATTAAAAGTGGAGTTTATAAACTTAAAAACTTAAACTAATGGTATTAGATGGAGTAGAAATAATCGTAAAAAAAGGCTATGTGCAACTATTGTTACCAGCTAATTTTACAGGAGATAAATTAAAGAAATGGGAATTTAAAAATAATATAGAATTAACTAAAATTAAAAACGATGCAAGGAAAAAAAATTAATTTTGACCTGTCGCTTGATGCTCATGACATTCTGGAAAGAATGCAAAGCGATCACAGGAGAGAGTACGGAGCAAGTATAACTAAAGCAGAAATGATTAATAAAATAATACTAAACTATGAGCAATTTAGAAGCATTAAAAGAAAAGTACGTTAAATACGGATTAAGCAAGGAAGATGTTTTTAAACATCAGCACTATGTTATCATTACCAGAAGTGGTATTGAGAAAATACAAGGCATTGAGCATATAGATATAGTCTATGAAGTTGTAAGATGCGAAACTAATTTTGCAGTTGTAAAAGCAAAGGCATTAAAAGATGAGGTATTAATAGAAACATTTGGTAGTGCATTAAAAGGTGCTACATTTAAAGATGGAAACACTAACACTTGGTATGTAATGGAAATGGCAGAAAAGAGAGCATTGTCCAGAGCCGTTTTAAAACTCACAGGAATGTATGAGTTAGGAGTATTTGGAGAAGATGAAAGCGAAGATTTTAAACGAACTAAAAATTAAAAAAATGAATGTAATTGGAAAAATTGTAGAAGTAAAAGAAAAGCAGACATTCACAAGTGCTGCTGGAAAAGAATGGGAAAAGATTAACTTTGTTGTTAAAACTAACGAAGAATACAACAACACCTATTTCTTTGAGTTATTCGGAGATAAGTGTGGGTTAATACTGCCAGAGGATACGATGGTTAATGTACAGTTTAATATAAGTTGTAAAGAGTATAAGAACACTTATTTTACAAGCCTATCGGTTTGGAAGATGGAAGAACATTTTACCGATGACCAACAACATCAGATGCTTGGAGAGGAAGAAACCAAGAAAGCATTAAATGATTTAACAATTAGACCAGATGATAACGGATTGCCGTTTTAATTAATTCTAACAGACTTTTAGTGGTTTTGGGTATATACTACCTTAAATCGCTAAAAGTTGCTTAAAACTAAAACTATGACTATTATAAAGCAAATTAACGAAATTACCAAGATAGATGTAATAAACAATGTAATTGGAGAAGTATTGGATGGTAATATAAATCCTTTGGAACTTGAGATGAAATTACGAGCATTGGAAGATATTAGCAAGAAGATAAGAGCAGATATAAGAATAAAGAATGCTGTATATGATGAGGCAATGAAACACGATGGTCAACAGTACCTTGAACATGAGATAAAGATAACCACAAGAAAAACTGCCGATTATAAGGATGATGAGGAATGGACTTTGCTAAAGGCAAAGGTAAAAGCAAGAGAGATGTTTTTGAAGAGCCTAAAAGCACCAGTCTTGGATAAGGATACTGGGGAATATATTCAACCAGCGAGATATAATGTAAGTGAAATCATAAATTTTAAGAAATGTACGAAATAGACCCAATGGATGCAGCCAAAATCAAGAGAGAACTTGATGAGTTAAGAGAACTTGATAGGCTTAAAAGAGAGAAAGAAGAAAAAGAAAAGGAAAATTAATTAATTTTGACACTATGAAAAAAGATACATATTATTTCTCACACGATTCCAATACTATGGATGATTACAAAATTGTGAAAATCATTGATAGTTTAGGAATGGAAGGTTATGGCATATTTTGGGGATTGATTGAAATACTCCGAAATCAACCAGACCACACTTATCCTGTTGAGGCAGCCGTATTAAAATACAGGCAATGGAACACAAGTCAAGATAAAATAAAGGTCGTAATTTTGAACTATGACCTTTTTGTTTTGGATGATAAAATGTTTTATAGCGAGAGCCTTTTAAAGCGTATGCAAATAGCAGACAATAAACGACAAAAAAGAGTTAATGCTGGTAAAAAAGGAGGTCTGCAAAAGGCTAATAATCAGTTAAATCGTAGCAATGCTAAAGCAATGCTCAAGCAAAAGCTACCAAAGGAAAGTAAATTAAAGGAAATTAAAGTAAATGAAATTAAAGAAAACGAAATAGAAATATTAATAAATTATTCGTTTGATGACTTTTGGGACTTGTATGACAAAAAGATTGGTAAGAAGCAACCATTAGAATCCAAATGGGTTAAATTTTCAGATGAAAAAAGGCATACGATTATGGATTATGTAAAAAATTATGTAATTTCAACACCGAATAAAAAGTACCGAAAAAATCCACAGACATTTTTTAATGCAGAGGGATGGAATGATGAACTAATAAATGAAAAAAATGAAATCAAAATTACCGACATTAATTGGCTCAACGAGTAATACGTTAGCAGAGGTATGGCAATCAAATAGCCCATCTTTTGTTCAGATACAAAAAGAACAAGGAAAACCATACATAAAGGCTGCATTAATGAGTGAAGTATTAAAGATGGTGGAGATTCTGAAGGCAGATATGCAAGAGATACATTGTAAATTCTTTGTAGATTACATATTGGATAACTACAATAGTTACAATGTAAACGATATAAAATTTCTAACGAAGAAATTAGCACAGAATAATCCTTATGGCAAACCTATACTCCAGAACTTAATCTTTGAATTAGACCAATATAGCATAGAGAGGTCAGAGATAGCAGTTGAGTATAGGATAAAAGAAAGTGGAGAACATAAGCAAATCCAGAACGATGACTTTGCCAAAATGTATGAAAGGCTAAAGGTAAAAAGCAAACCACCTAAAAGCCAAAAGGAAAAAGATGCTGATGCTATTGCAAGAAATAACGAGAAGATTGAACAGATGAAAAGGGAGGGCTTGATATGAAAATACTTAATTTATATGCTTGTTTAGGTGGCAACCGATACAAGTGGAACGAAGTCAAAGATGATATTGAAGTAACGGCAGTTGAGTTAGACTCTGAAGCTGTAAGATTATATCAAGAGCGTTTTCCAAACGATAATGTCGTTGTTGCAGATGCACATCAATATTTGCTTGAACACTATAAAGAATTTGATTTTATTTGGAGTAGTCCTCCTTGTCCAACACATAGCAGAGCAAGATATTGGGCAATAGGTGCTAATGGTAAAAGCCCAACATACCCTAATCTTAATTTGTATTCAGAAATACTTTTCTTACAACATCATTTTAAGGGTAAGTATGTAGTTGAAAATGTAATACCTTATTACGAGCCATTAATACAAGCAAAGAAACGAGGTAGGCATTTGTATTGGACTAATTTTAATTTACCAAACAATTTACAAGATAGAAGATTTGGTATAAGCCAAACAAAAAATGAATTAAAAGAACTATCAGAATTTCATAACTTTGATTTTTCAAAATACAAAGGGAATCAAAGTAAAGTAAAAATGGCTCGGAACTTGGTAGATTATGAAGCTGGTAAAACAATATTAGAAACTGCTTTAGGAATTATTAGAAAAGAAAATACTAATCAAATGGAAATGTTTTAAAAGGGTTTGATATGATAAGTGGATTTGATATAGAAACGCAAGAATTAAACGAGTATGAATCACAAGTTTTAATGCCTATTATTATTAAAGGGCTTATAACTAAAGTGGGTAAAGATAAAGCCGTAACAAGTGGTTATATTTGCAGTAAAATAACGGAGGCTGGATTAAAGATAAATCCAGCGAGATTAAGAAAAATTATCCACGAAATAAGAATTACAGGAGCAGTTGCAAATCTTATTGCTACAAACAAAGGATATTATATAAGTAAAGATAAAGAAGAACTTGAAAAATACATAGAAAGTTTGCATCAGCGAGAAAGCAGTATTGCTGCACAAAGTGGTTTTTAGGACATAAATTTAACTTAAACAAAGGGTATCCAAAATATATAATTGTAAATGGTCAAAAAGAAGAGAAAAAGTTTACAAGGGTGGGAATGTCTGGAAATTTTGATTTATACGAGAGTGGAGAATATCAACTAAAAATAAAATATAGAAATTAGTAATATAAAGAATATGAAAATAAAAGAAGAATTTAAAAAGTTAATACCACCATTAACCACCGAAGAATTTAAGCAGTTAGAAGATAATTGTTTAGCAGAAGGAATCAGAGAAAAGATAATTACTTGGAATGGTTTTATTATAGATGGTCATAATAGGTTTGAAATTTCTGAACGATGGAATTTAGACTATCAAACCGAAAGCAAACACTTTGCAAATGAAGAAGCAGTAAAAGAATGGATGATACTTAACCAATTTGGTAGAAGAAACTTAAGTAACTACCAAAGAAGTGTTTTAGCATTAGAACTTGAAGATGTTTTTAGTAAAAAAGCAAAGGAAAGTAAATCAGAAAAAGTTGCACATTTTAGAAATACGGGTGAGGTTTTGGCAACATTGCCAACACTTGATACTCGTAAAGAACTTTCTAATGTTGCACAAGTTGGAGAAAGAACTTTAGCTAAAGTAAAAAAGATACAAGAAAAAGCACCAGAAGAAGTAAAAGCAAAATTAAGAACTGGTGAAGTAAGTATTAACGCTGCTTATAAAGAAATAAAGAAGGAGGAAAAGAAAGAAGAAATACGAGAAGAAAGAAGAATATTAGCAGAAGAAGGAAGCAAAAAAGAAATAGAAATAGATTTTAGGCTGGGTGATTTTGAAGAAGTGTTTGCAGATATTGAAGATGGCAGTATAGATTGTATTATAACTGACCCACCATATCCAAAAGAGTTTATTGAATGTTGGAGTAAATTGTCAAGATTTGCAAAAAGAGTATTAAAACCAAATGGATTTTGTATAGCATATAGTGGACAAATGCACTTGCCAGAAGTAATAAAAAGAATGAATGAACATTTAGATTATTATTGGACTTTTGCAGTATATCACGAAGGTCAAACACAGATAGTAAATGGTGTTAATTTGATATGCAGATGGAAACCTGTTTTAATATTTCAAAATGGGAAGAAAAAATTAAATAACACATTCCAAGATTATTTTATTTCAGAACAAAGAGAAAAACAAGGACACGATTGGCAACAAAGCAAGAGTGGAGTAGGTTATTTAATAGAAATGTTTACAAAGCCAAATGATTTAATATTAGAACCTTTTGCTGGTAGTGGTACAACAATAAAAGCAGCGATTGAAAAAGGTAGAAGAATTAAAGCATCAGAAATTGATGTTAATACATATAATATAGCAAAAAGTTTATTATGACAAGGAAAGAAATTACAGGAATTAGAGATTTAACATTTAGTCGGTGGATTAGAAAAAAATTACCAGATTCATCAACAGGATATAGCGTAAGTGATTTAGATTTTGTTTTATGGAATTGGAAAACCAAAAAAGTAATGATGTTAGAAATTAAAACAAGAAGCGATTTACCAAGAAAGGGTCAAAAATATATGTGGAAAAATATTAATAATTGGATGAGAAAAGGTGTTGATGATGGATGGAAATATTTAGGGTTTAATTTAATAGTGTTTGAAAAAACAGATTTTTTAGATGGCAAGTGCTATTTGAATAATGAAGAAATAACTGAAAAAGAATTAATTAATTTTTTAAGTTTAGAAGATTAACTAAAAATAAAATATAGAAATGGAAAAAATAAGTAATTACAAATACAGGAAAGCGTTAGAGATTGTCAAAGAATATGTCAATCAATTAAACACAGATAATAGTGCAGTATTAGATGATTTAAGGCAAACAAGTTTAAAGTTAGGTCTAACCTTTGAAGAAATAAATAACAGTAGTAGGCAGAGAGTAAATGTGTATAAGAGGGTAATAATGGCTAACTACATAAGTGGTGCTTATCCTAACTTGACTTTGCAAGAGATAGGTAATTTAATGAATAAGAATCACGCAACTATTATTCACTACTTGAGGATATACGATAACTTGTGTTTGTACAAAGATTTTAGACAGATGGATGAGTTGGTAAATGCAGCAGAATAAACAAAGTGGTAATAAATTCGTTATATGAATATGGAAAGTTATAGTTATTTCAATGATTATTTTGAGTTGTCAGAATTTGATAGCCCAGATGAAGTAGGTAGTGGAGTAAATATGGATACGCAATTCTTGGACATGATAAACGATGCGAGGCAATATGCTAATGTGCCGTTTGTCATCACAAGTGGTTACAGAACGAAAGCCTATAACCAAAAATTGAATGCATCAACTACCTCCTCCCACCTAAAAGGATTAGCAGCAGACATCAGTTGTGTGAATAGTGTTGATAGATTGTTAATAATTGCTGGGCTATTGGATGCTGGATTTAGTCGGATCGGAATTGCCAAAGATTTTATTCATGTAGATTGTGATTTAAGTAAGCCATCTTGCCTGTGGTTGTATGAATTATAAGCAGAAATTTTTAAAGCATTATGGCTATGCTGATGGAGAGTATATACCTTGCGTTTGTGGTAAAAATGCAACAGATATCCACCATATTGTATTTAAATCTCAAGGTGGTTCGGATAATATTTCTAATTTAGTGGCTTTATGCAGAGAATGTCATATAAAAGTACATAATGATAAGAATAGAGAATTTACCAAAGATTTCTTTAAATAAATGGTATGCTGGAACACATTGGACTGCACGAAAAAAGATTAAAGATGCGTATAAAAAACTGATAAAACACAAGGTAGAGGATGGCGAGTATGATGTGGAGTACACATTTTATTTTAAAAGCAGACCATTGGATGCTACCAACACGATTGCTATGGCTAAAATGATTGAGGACATTATATTTGAAAACGATTCTTATAAGAAAATAAAAAGCGTAACCTTAAAATCAAGAAAAAGCAAAAACGATTATGTTGAAATAGTATGGAAATAGCAAGGTATCACAAAGAGTGGATAGTGTTAGCGACAAAGTTAGGTGGTGGAATGTGGGCAGAGGACTTGGTGCAAGATGCCTACATAAAAATATTAGACTACAAAAAACAAAGTAAGGCATTAATGTTTTTTACATTAAGATCAGTAGTTACAGATTACATTAGAAAGGAAAAGGTGGAATATAGTTATGAATGTTTAGACCATTTTCCAGAAGAAGTTGAGAAAACTTTGGATGACTTGTGCCAACAGATAGATGCAGAGTTACAAGAGTGGCACTGGTTTGATAGAAAGTTATTTGAGTTGTACCGAGATAGTGGAATGACATACCGAGATATAGCGAAAGAAACAACCATTAGTTTAACAAGCATTTGGAAAACATTAAAAGTAGGTAAGACAATAATAAAAGATAAATTTAAAGATGATTATTATGGATGATTTTAAAGGCGATAAGCGAACCAAAGAATACAAAGAATGGAAAGTATCGCAAGGTCTTGGAGATACGATTGAGAAAGTAACTGAAGCCACAGGCATAAAGAAAGCAGTTAAGTGGGCAATGGGTGAAGACTGTGGGTGTACTGAACGCAAGGAGAAACTAAACAGATTGTTTAGGTATAAGGTGGAATGTTTAACCGAAAAAGAGTATAAGTATTTAAAAGAATTAGGTAATCCATCTGTTGTAACTAATTGGGATATGAATAAATTGATTCAAATTTACAACAGGGTATTTCACAAGAAGCGTAGGGTATCAAGTTGTGGAAGTTGTATGAAAGTAGTGTTAGATGAGTTGCACAAATTAATGGCTGAATATGAAACAGAAAATTAATATTAATAAGATTAAAGGCAACCCAAGTAATCCAAGAATTATCAAAGATGAGAAGTTTAAAAAGTTAGTAAAGTCAATAAATGGTTTTCCAGAGATGCTGGAGAAAAGACCAATAGTTGTAGATGAGGATATGATGGTGCTTGGTGGCAACATGAGATGGAAAGCATGTAAAGATGCTGGATTAAAAGAAGTATGGATAGATGTAGCAGAGGGATGGACACAGGAGCAAAAAGATGAATTTATAATAAAAGACAATGCTAATTTCGGAGAATGGGATTGGGATATATTGGCAAATGAATGGGATAGTGTACAACTTGCAGAATGGGGTATAGATGTTTGGCAAAATGAAGATGATAAAATAACAGAAGGATTAATAGAAGATGATGAAATACCTGAAGTAAAAGAAAGCAAAGTAAAGCGTGGTGATATTTGGAAACTTGGAGAGCATAGAATAATGTGTGGGGATAGCACAAGTTCAGATGATGTTGCTAAACTAATGAATGGGGAAAAAGCGGATATGGTTTTTACATCTCCGCCATACAATGCAAATACTAAATCTGGACAAGGTGATATATTTAATAGAAAAAAAAGTGTAAAATTATATTCAGATGGTTATTCTGACAATTTAAATAGTTCTGATTATGTAGATTTTTCTAAAAGTGTATTAAACAACTGCTTTTTATTTACTGATGGATTTATATTTTGGAATGTAAGTTATAATGCCAATAGTAGATTTGAGTACATTGAGCAAATTCAAAAACATTTACAATTTTTAATTGAGCAGATTTGTTGGAAAAAATCATCTACTATTCCATTTAAAGGCTCGTTAATGCGTGATTGGGAACCTATCTATGTATTTTCAACAAATGGTAATATGCTTGGTTTAGACTCGGTAAATAGTAATTATTGGGAAGTTAATAATACAAATTCCCAACAAGACAATCATAAAGCGTGTTTTCCTATTGAATTACCTTTTAAAGCAATTAATTTAAAAAAACAATTTAAACTTATCCTTGAGCCTTTTTTAGGAAGTGGAACAACACTAATAGCAGCAGAGAAACTTAAAAGAAAATGTTATGGAATGGAATTAGACGAAAAGTATTGTGATGTAATAATAGAAAGATGGGAGCAATTTACAGGAGAAAAAGCAATAAAGAATGGAACAAAATAGAACAAAGATTAACAAAGACAGATTGTTAAAAGCATTAGAATCAAGTTTGGGTGTAGTAACAACTGCATTAAAGTCTACGGATTTAAGCCGTACAAACTATTACAAGTGGTTAAAAGAAGATGAAGAATTTGCAAAAGAAGTTGAAGAAATAGAAAATATACAACAGGACTTTATTAAGTCCAAGTATTATGAATGTGTAAAGGATAAAGTGCCTTCAGTTGTAATACATGCAGCCAAAACCAAACTTGGATGGAATGAAACGAATAAAGTAGACATTACATCAGATGATAAGCCTATTGTATTAAACATTGGCAATGGAGTTAAGCCTAACGAGTAAACAAAACGAAGCAGCCTATTATTTAAAGGATAACATTACTACTGAAATATTATATGGTGGTGGTGCTGGAGGTGGTAAATCTGCTTTAGGAGTATTATGGTTGATAGATATGTGTACTAACTATCCAGATACAAGGTGGCTGATGGGTAGGGCTAAATTAAAAACATTAAAGGAAACGACATTAAATACATTTTTTGAGTTAAGTACAAAACTTGGGATGTCAAATATGTGGGAATATAAAACCCAAAAAGGTGCAATAGTTTGGTATAATGGTAGTGAGATACTTTTGAAAGATTTGTATTATTATCCATCAGATCCAAATTTTGATGAGTTAGGTAGTCTTGAAATATCTGGTGCTTTTATTGATGAGGTAAATCAAATAAATATTAAGGCAAGAAATATAGTTAAATCAAGGATAAGATACAGGCTGGATGAATACGGATTGATGCCTAAAATGTTAATGACTTGTAATCCATCAAAGAATTGGGTATATAAAGATTATTACAAGCCGTATAAGGACAAGCAATTACCAAAGCATAGAATATTTATACCATCTTTGTTAGAGGACAATCCACACATTTCTAAACATTACAAAGACAATTTAGAGAATATAGATGAGGTAAGTAAGCAAAGGTTATTGTATGGTAATTGGGAATATGATGATAACCCAGCAAAGATGATTAACTATGAAAACATTTTAGCCTTATGGAGTAACAATGCAGAAAGAGGACAGAAGTATATTACTTGTGATGTTGCGAGGATGGGCAAAGATAAATCAGTTATTATGTTATGGGATGGATTAGTAGTTGAAGAAGTTAAGATAATAGACAAGTCAGATTTGCAGTTTTTAGGCAATGCAATTAAGGAGATTAAGCATAGGTGGAATGTAGCCAATTCAAATATAATAGTTGATGAGGATGGAGTAGGTGGTGGAGTAGTAGATTTTTTAAATGTAAAAGGATTTGTAAATAACAAGGCTGCACTAAATAAAGAGAATTACCAGAATTTAAAAACGCAATGTTATTATGTTTTGGCTAAAATGATAAATCAAAAAGAGATACAAGTAAAACCGACAATAATACAGGAAACATTAATAGCAGAGTTGGAGCAAGTAAAAACATATAAGATGGATTCAGATGGCAAGTTAATGATAATGCCAAAGGATAAAGTCAAAGAAGCATTAGGCAGAAGTCCAGATATGAGTGATGCTATGATGATGCGTATGTATTATGAGATAGGAAATAGTGGAGAGTATTATGTATATTAAAAAATAATCGTATATTTGCGTAGTAATTTTTTTCATAGATGTTTTAGTGTTGATAGGGAGGAGTGGTGTCCTCCCTTTTTTTATGGATATTAATAGACAGGAGTAGGCAGCAATATACTGCCTATTGTGTAATACAAAACCTTATAAAATTCGTTATATAGTTATGGAGATTCAAGTACCGACAGATTTAAGTGAGATCACATTAGGGCAGTATCAAGAATATACTGCATTGGAAAAGCCTACCGAAATAGATACAATAAGTATCTTTATGAATATTGATAGGAGTGCCGTTAAAACAATTAAGGCTACTTCTATGGATGTTTTAGTTGAGGACATAACCAAACTATTCAAAACAGAGCAAAGGTTCTTAAATCGCTTTAAAATAAGTGGCAAAGAATTTGGATTTATTCCTAAATTAGATGATATAACTTATGGCGAGAATAAAGATATTAGTAGCTATATGAAATGGGATACGATGCACAAGGCGATGGCAGCAATGTATAGACCAATCATATTAAAGCAACGGAGGAAATATTTAATAGAAGACTACGAGGGAAGCCATAAGTACAGCGAGATAATGAAGTCTGCTCCAATGAATGTCGTGATGGGTGCGATGCTTTTTTTTTCAAATTTAATGAACGACTTGTTGAACTATATCCCGAACTATTTGGAACAGGAGGAGAACAAACGGCTTTTGGAAAGCAATGGTGTGGATATTCAGAAATTTACACACTTGCTCAAGGGGACATTACAAGATTTGAAAGCATTACAAAACTCCCCTTACATCAATGTATGATGTACTTGGCATTTGAGAGTGAAAAAGCAAAAGAAGAAATGAGATTAATTAAAGCAAAACGATGAGGACATATTACACATTATTAGACAAGATTAAAACGCAGTTACTTGCAGACAACTTTGTTGAAACTTGCACAAGTGGAGATATATACAAGGTAGATATAGACAAGCAAAGCCTGTATCCATTAAGCCATGTTATAATAGGCACAGGAACATATCAAGAAAGAGTGTGGCAGTTTAGTGTATCCGTTATCTGTATGGACTTGGTGGATAATGAAAATGAGGATGATGTATTAAATACACAGTTGGCAGTAGTTAATAGATTGATGGAAGTAATGTATAGAGGAGATTTGCACGATGAAAAATATCAAGTTGTAGGCAATCCATCAGTTGAGCCTTTTACTGACAGATTTGAAAATGATGTTGCTGGATGGACTTGTACCTTTGATGTTCAAGTTATAAATGATATGACAATATGTTAGAAGTCAAAAGAGCATTAGAAAAGTTTGCAAGGAATGTGGTTAAATTCTCTCGTTCAAATCTTACAAAAAAAAATAAGAATGTAAGCAAGGAATTATACAATAGTATAGGCTATGATTTACAGGTACATCCTAAATCCTTTAGCCTAACCTTTGAAATGGAGGAGTATGGAGCATACCAAGATCAAGGAGTAAGTGGAGTAAAGAAAAAGTATAATACTCCATTCAGTTACAAGTCAAAGATGCCTCCAGAAAAGCCCATATTAGATTGGATAAATAAAAGGAGATTAAGGTTAAGAGATAAAGAAACAGGTAGATTTACTAAAGGAGGTCAAAAGAGTTTAGCGTTTGTAATTAGAAGAAGCATATATAATAAAGGAATAAAACCAAGCCTATTTTTTACCAAACCATTTGAGGCAAGTTTTAAGCATTTGCCAGATGGATTAGTGGAAGCATACGGATTAACAATAGATAATATACTAACATGAGTACAAAGATAAATGTAAGAAGCCCATATATATTAGTACCAGCAGCAAGTCCATTGGACTTTGCAACGGCTACATTAAAACTATATATATACGATGGGGTGCTGACAACAAATAAACCAGCATCAGCGAGTTACACAATAGTCAAATCAATGCCAGACCAAGTTGATTACTATTTTGACATAAGTGAATTGGCAAGAGATTATATAAGCCAAACATCAACGGCAGTTTGGGTAGAGGCAGATTTATCTTTTGATACATCAGAGCCAGATGAAGCCTATGACTATATCGCAGTAGATGGATTTACGGAGTTTGAAGATGGTATTAATTCTCAATTGTCAAAGAACTTAATGCAGAGCAATACTACTATTTATAATTATTCTGGACAAACAATAAGCATACCTGTATTTAGCGAGGGCAGTTTAGGTGATGGAATAAGAGTAGTATTTAAATTAAACGGCTCAACAGTATCAACGGCAAGTATAACCAATAGCAATGATTCAGATACTAAAGTTGCCTATGCTACTTATGCTGGAGATTGTGATGAGGCAAGGATTGAATATTACAATTCATCAGAAGCAACTTGGTTATTATCAGATACCATCACAATAGAGCAAGTGGAGGAGTGTAAATATACTCCTTACAAGATTGAGTTTGTAAATAAGTTTGGCTCAAATCAAAAAATATATGCCTTTAAAAAGTCAGTACAACAATTGAATGTAACAGGAGATATGTATAAGGCGAATACCTTAACCTCAACACCGAGTTATTCAAGCACAGGACATCAGTATAGGTCTTATAATGTAAATGGCAAGGAGAAGATTACATTAAACACAGGGCTGGTTGATGGACAGAATGAAGTGATTAGGGAGATGCTATTAAGCGAAGATGTATGGGTAGATGATAAGCCTGTTACTCCAACAACTAAATCGTTTACTTATTTGACAAGCGTTAACGATGGAGTAATAAATTACACCTTAGAATTTGATTATGCTTATGACAAAGTAAATAGTATAAGATGATAGTATTATATGTAGATGGCACAAGGGTAGATATGTTCAAAAATGAAACGATTAATGTTACATCTACCATTCAAAATGTCAAGGATATTTCAAAGATATTCACAGACTTTAGTCAGTCTTTTTCTTTACCAGCGAGTAAGGTAAACAACAAACTATTCAAGCATTATTATAATTCAGATATTGAGGGTTTTGATGCAAGGGTAAAATACGATGCTATTTTAGAGGTAAATCATTTGCCGTTTAGAGAGGGCAAGATTAAGTTGGATGGAGTTAAGTTAAAGGATAATAAACCTTACGCATATAAGGTAACATTCTTTGGAGGTACTATTACGCTAAAGGATTTATTAGGTAGTGATTTATTGGAGGATTTGCCGTTAACAAATTACGACCATGAGTATAGTATAGATAATGTGTTAACAGGATTACAAACCTGTGTTGCTGATAATTTAACGAGTGGTGTAATACCATCGAATGCAATTATATATCCATTAATAAATAGAAGTACAGATTATTACTATTACGATAGTACAAATAACGGAACAGGTGCAACAGGCTCAAGGAAGATAAGTTGGCATAGTGTAGGCAGTAGCAATGGTATAAAAGAAACGGATTTAAAAGCAGCCATTAGATTAACAGATGTAGTTGATGCTATTGAGAGTAAATATGGCTTAACATTCAGCACAGATTTCTTTGAGAATAGTGCTTTTACAAGTTTATATTTATGGCTACATAGAACAAAGGAAGGAGTAGGAATTACAAGCACAGGAACATTACAGGAAGCACTTGCAACGGACTTTAATCATGTGGGTACAGGAAGTGGTGGATGTGGTGCAGTTGATTTTGTACAATGGCAAAATAATGATAGCGAGTTTATAGCAGAATGTAATAGAGGAATATATTATGTAACCAACATATCAATAGTAGGTACTCCGAGTGGTAAAAAATATAATGTAAAAGTAACCGATACCAATAGTGGAGATATACTATGGCAAACAACCGATGCCACAGGAACAACTGCCCAGACAATAAACCTAATTTCTACATCTGGAGCAAGTAGAACTTTTACACCAAATGTATTGGTAACAAGTGAGGATTCATTAACATCATATACTGCTACTTGGACTATTACAAAGCACGATGGATTAACCACTACTTGTGCTACTTATTTGTCAAGTGAAACGATGGCTCAAAACTTTATAATTAGCCAGAATATGCCAAAGATGAAAGTGTTGGATTTTCTAACAGGCATATTTAAGATGTTTAACCTAACGGCTTATCTGGATGATAATACAATAATAGTTAAGACATTAGATTCCTTTTATAGTGGTGGTGTAAATTACAATGTAACCGATTTTGTTGATGTAAAAGACAAAAGTGTGGATAATGCTTTGCCCTTCAGAGAAATTAAATTCGGATATCCAGAACCAAAGACATTTTTAGCCAAGCAATTTAGCGAGTTGAATAATTACACATTAGGAAATTTAGACTATAAGCGAGAAGTAGATGGAGAAGTATATGAGGTTAAGATACCATTTGAGCATATAATGTTTGAAAGGTTGTATGATGATAATGATGCAGCAATAACCAACGCTCAATATGGATGGTTTGTAGATGAGAAACAAGAAAAGGTATTAGCGAAACCTTTGGTGTTTTATAATGTAAGTCAGTCAATAGGCAGCAAAACTATGTTATTTAATTCTACTCAAATGAGCACAACCTATAATAGACCGAGTAACACCAAAGCAGCAGATGAGCAGACCTTACATTTTAATGCAGAGATAGATGAATATGAACAAGGCGATGCGAATGAAGAAAGCCTATTTGATAACTACTACACAAGTTATATTACAGACACATTCAAAGAGAGTAATAGATTGACTAAAGTAACGGCTTATCTGCCTACTAAAATACTTTTGAACTATACTTTAGCAGATAGGTTCATTGTTTCAGATAAGGTGTATAAAATAAATAGTATAAAAACAGATTTATCAACAGGTAAATCAGAAATAGAACTACTGAATGATTATTAAATTATTAGCATTAGATAAGTACTATGGAGTAAGCGAAACCATAGATATTGCAAAGGGTAAATACAAGATACCACTAACATTAAAAGAGGGCTTAGACCAAATAAAAAGGTATGAAAAAGAAAGTAATTGAGATAGATGTTAAAACGGACAAAGCCGTAAAGAATACCCAGAAATTAGACAAGAGTGTTAAGGGTGTAGGCGATGAAAGTAAAAAGACAGGCAAGGTTATGTCTGGAGCATTGGGCAAAGTTGATTCAATGACAGGTGGATTGATTACATCTATGCGTGGATTAACAGGAGCAACAGGAGGAGCAGCCAAAGGATTTAATATACTTAAACTTGCTATCATCGGAAGTGGCATTGGTGCTTTAGTGATAGCCGTTCTTTCATTAAAACAAGCGTTTACAAGATCAGAGGAAGGGCAGAATAAGTTTGCTAAGATAATGGGTGTAATTGGAGCAGTTACAGACCAATTATTAGATGTATTGGCAGATTTAGGCGAGGCAATAATCGGAGTGTTTGAGAATCCTAAAGAAGCATTTGAAAAGTTTAAAGCATTATTAAAGGAAAATATTACCAATAGAGTAGAGAGTTTATTGGATACCTTTGGTTACTTGGGGAGTGCCATTAAAAAAGTGTTTAGTGGAGATTTTAGTGGTGCGATGGATGACGCAAAAAAGGCTGGAAGCAGTTATATTGATACCATGACAGGAGTCAAGGATACTATTAATAAAGTGACTAAAGTAGTAAAGGATTTTGCTAACGAAACAATCGCAGAGGGTAAAATTGCTGGAGATATTGCAGATAAAAGGGCAAAGGCAGAAAAAGTAGCAAGGGAGTTAATAACAGAAAGAGCAAAGGCAGACAGGGACATTGCAGATTTAAGGTTTAAGTCAGAGCAAAGAGATAAATATACAGCAGAAGAAAGAGTAAAATTTTTAGAAGAAGCAAGTAAAATAAGTGAGGATATAACCAATAAAGAAATAGAACAAGCAAGGTTATTGTTTGAAGCAAAGAAGGCTGAAAATGAACTTGGCAAATCAACTAAAGAGGATAAAAGAGAAGAGGAAGAACTTGCTGCAAGGTTAATTCAGTTGGATACTAAAAAATTAAACTTACAGAAAAGATTACAGACATCTATAACTACTTTTAATAATGAAGTAAAGGCACAACAGGATGCAGAGATTAAAGCAAAAGAGGCTGAAATATTAGCAGCCGAAAAGAAAGAAGAAAAAAGGGTTGCCGAAATTGAGAAATTAGAAGAAGCAAATAAATTAAGAGCAGAAAATGAAGCAGCAAGTGAGGCTGAAAAATTAGAATTAGAAAAGCAAAGAGAATTAGCAAAGTTAGAAGCCTTAAATGCAACTGAACAACAAAAGGCAGCTACAATAAAATATTGGGATGATAAAATACAAGCCGATAAAAAAGGTAATGAAGAAGATGAGGCGAATAGAAAGAAAACATTAAGGCAACAGGAAATAGCAGCATTAGGTGCAACATTAGGTCAGATTGGAAATATATTAGGAAAAGAAAGCAAGGCTGGAAAGGCATTTGCTCTTGGTGCTGCTTTAATTAATACCTATCAAGGTATTTCTGCTGGTGTAGCACTTGGTTATCCACAAGCAATCCCAGCAGTTATAGCAGCAGCAGCAACAGGATTCAAAGCAGTTAAAAATATTATGCAAACCAAACCTAAAGCAACGGCAGCACCATCACAACCACAGGTAAGCACAGGAGGTGCAACTGCAATACCACGAACACCATCTTTTAATATAGTGGGTGGAAGTACAGGAAACCAAATAGCAGAAATAGGTAAAACACCTGTAAAAGCCTTTGTCGTAAGTGGAGAGGTAACAACTGCTCAACAATTAGAACGCAACGCAGTATCGGAAGCATCAATTTAATCAAAACAAAACAAGTGTAAATTCGTTATATAGTTATGAGAATAGTGGAGTTGATTTTAGATGAGCAAGATGAGATGGCTGGAGTTGATGCCGTTTCTCTTGTAGAGTATCCAGCGATAGAGGAAAACTTTGTCGCATTAAAGGAGCAGATCACACTTGCAGAGGTTGACAAGGAAAAGCACATATTAATGGGTGCTGCTTTAGTGCCTCAAAAACCTATTTACAGAAAGAATGGCGATGAGGAGTTTTACATTTTTTTCTCAAAGGAAACGATAGAAAAGGTAAGCCAATTATTTCTAAAAAATTCAAAGCATAAGAACGCAACGATGGAGCATGAATATCAGTTAACTGATATGACTATTGTAGAGAGTTGGATAGTGGAAGATGAGGTACACGACAAGAGTAGAAAGTTTGGAATGGAAGTGCCTGTTGGGACTTGGATGGTATCAATGAAAGTGGAGGATGATAGCGTTTGGAATGATTATGTAAAGACAGGCAAAGTAAAAGGCTTTAGTATTGAAGGCTATTTTGCTGATAGATACCAAATGAGTGAAGAAGATAGATTAATAAATGAGATTAAATCAATTATAATTAATAACCAATAAAGATGAGTGAACGTAACACATTAGCAAAGATTAAAGCCGTTCTTGGAATGGAGTTAAAACTTGAGCAGATGACACTTGACAATGGTGCTATTCTTGAAGCAGAAGTATTTGAGGCTGGGCAAGAGGTTTTCATCGTAACTGATGATGAGAAAATCGCTTTGCCTGTTGGAGAATATAAGATGGAAGATGGCAGAATTTTAGTGATAGCAGAAGAAGGTATAATTGCAGAGATTAAGGAAGAGGTGGCAGAGGAAGAAAAAGAAGCCGAGCCAGAAGCCGAAGTTGAAGCAGAAGCCGAAAATGTTACTCCTAAAAAAATAGTTGAGAGCATCACAAAAGAGCAATTTTTCACAGAAGTTGAAAGATTGGAAACAATGATAAAGGAACTGCAACCAAAGGAAGAATTAAGTGCAGAGCCTAAAGTAGAACTTGAAGAAATTAAACACTCTCCAGAAGCACAGGTGGAGAAGAAACAAACCTTTGCAAAATTCAATAATAGACCACAGACAACAGAGCAAGTGGTTTTTAACAAACTTTTTAATAAATAATTATGGCTACAACGACAAGTATTACCACCACATACGCTGGTGAATTTGCTGGTAAGTACATCGCTGCTGCTTTATTGTCAGCATCTACTATTGAAAATGGTGGAGTGGAAGTACGACCAAATGTAAAGTACAAAGAAGTGATTAACAAATTAGCATTAGGCGATTTAGTTGCCAATGCAACTTGTGATTTTACAGACACATCTTCTGTTACTTTAACCGAAAGAATTTTAGCAGTTGAGGATTTCCAAGTAAATCTTGAACTATGTAAAAAAGATTTCCACTCAACATGGCAATCTATTGAAATGGGCTTTTCATCATTTGATGAATTACCTAAATCTTTTGCTGACTTTTTGATAGCACAAGTTGCTGCAAAAATAGCACAACAACAAGAGCAAACAATCTGGACAGGTGCTAACGCAACTGCTGGAGAGTATGATGGCTTTGTAACTTTGGCAACTGCCGATAGTGATGTAGTTGATGAGGCTGGAACAACTATAACATCTGCGAATGTTATTACAGAGATGGGAACAGTTGTTGATAAGATTCCTTCTGCACTTTATGGTAAAGAAGATTTAAACTTATATGTTTCTCAAAATGTTGCAAGAGCCTATGTTAGAGCATTAGGTGGATTTGGTTCAAGTGGACTTGGTGCTGCTGGTACAAACAATCTTGGAACACAATGGTGGAACAATGGTTCATTAACATTTGATGGTGTTAATGTATTTGTTGCTCAAGGTATGGATGATAATTATATGATGGCTGCACAGAAAAGTAACCTATTTTATGGTGCATCACTTTTAAGCGACCAACAAGAAGTTAAGTTACTTGATATGGCTGACCTTGATGGTTCAGACAATGTAAGAGTAATTATGCGTTTTGCTGCTGGTGTTCAGTATGGTCTTGGAAGCGAGATTGTTCTTTATACTCCAGCATAGTTTTTAGTTTAGTTTAACAATTAAAAGGGGAGAGTTGGCTTTGCCTTTTCTCCCTTTTTTTTTAAAAAAATATAAAAGATGAGTTGTGATTTAAGTTTAGGTAGATTAGAGCCTTGCAAGGACAATGTAGGAGGAATTACTGCCGTTTACTTTGTTAACTTTGATGATTTGGCATATAGTGATATGACCATCACTAATGAAGAGATAACAGCCGTTACAGGTACTATTTCTGCATACAAGTATGAAGTAAAAGGTGCTAATACCTACGATGAGGCAAACGAAAATAGCCGAGAAAATGGAACATCTTTTTGGACACAGACAGGTACTATTCAATTGAAAAGTCAAAGTGCTGCAAGTCAAAAAGAATTAAAGTTGATGTCTTACGGCAGACCAAAAATAATCGTTCAGTATTACAATGGCGATTACAGAATGGCTGGTGCTAAAAACGGATGCGAATGTGCAGTAAGTACTGCATCTGGAAGTGCGATGGGAGATTTCAATGGTTATAACATTGAGTTCACAGGCACAGAAGAAGGTCCAGCATTATATGCTGACATTTCTGATTTCACAGTAGTAGTAGGAACTTAATAAATAGGGAGGTTTTACCTCCCTATTTTTAAACTTTATTTAATGAGATTACAAAAGTCAGATTCTGCTCAAAGTGTAAAGTTTATTCCAAGTGTATTTACTTGCGACAAGATTAGTTTAAAGGATGAACAGACTAATACAAGCACCGATTATACGGCTACTTTTGCACAAGTAAAATATTGGTTAGAAGCAGATATTATACTATCTTTGGAGTTGAACAGATTTTACGAATTAACTGCTTACAACGGAAGTGATGTTGTTTATAAGGGTAAAGCATTTTGTACTAACCAAAGTGATTATTCTATTAATAACGGCATATATACATCCCATAGCACGACTAACGAATTTATAGTAAGATGAGTGGAAACATAGAAGTATTTAACCTATCTGCATACACTACTCCAGAGATCATAGAACACAGAAATAAGGAGTGGGTAGAATACGGAAGTGATAATAACTATTTTAATTATCTCATAGATAGGTTTACCAAATCAGCGACCAACAATGCTATTATTACAGGAATAGCAAAGATGATTTACGGCAAAGGTTTAAGTGCTACCAATAGCAGTAGAAAACCAGAAGCCTATGCAAAGATGCTTACTTTATTTCGCAAGAATGATTTGCGTAGGTTTGCTATGGATAGAAAGTTACTTGGAATGGCTGCTTTTCAGTTGACCTATGACAAAGGCGAAGTAGTTAAAGTATCACACTTTCCTATGGAAACTTTAAGAGCAGAAAAGTGTAATAAGGATGGCGAAATTGAGGCTTGGTATTATCATCCAGATTGGATTAATAAGAAGCCAAGCGAAGAGCCTACAAGAATAGCAGCATTTGGATATGGCAAAGGCAAGAATGAGTTGTATGTATTGAAGCCTTATGTGAGTGGATACTATTACTATTCGCCTGTGGACTATCAAGGTGCTTTACCTTATTCAGTCTTGGAAGAAGAAATAGGCGATTACTTGATTAACGATACTATCAATGGATTTAGTGGTACGAAAGTAGTGAATTTTAATAATGGTGTGCCTGATGAAGAAAAGCGAGAGCAAATCAAGAGAGATGTATTAAACAAGTTGACAGGTACTAAAGGCGAGAAAGTAATTATAGCCTTTAATGCAAATGCAGAGAGTAAAACAAGTGTAGAAGATTTACCACTAAATGATGCTCCAGACCATTATGCTTATTTAAGTGAGGAATGTGTTAAGAAACTGATCGTCGGTCATAGAGTAACAAGCCCAATGCTTATAGGTTTACGAGATGGTGGCAATAGTTTAGGTAATAATGCCGATGAAATTAGAACTGCTACTTTGCTTTTTGACAATGTTGTTATTAATTCCTACCAAGAAGAAATAACTGATGTTATAGATGAGATATTGGCGATTAATAACATATCATTAAACACTTATTTTAAGACATTAGAGCCTTTGGAATTTATTGATACTGATGGTTTAAATAAGGAGGCAACAGAGGAAGAAACAGGAGTTAAGATGTCTGCTGAATATGACTTAACAGAAGATGGCGAGGAAATAAGCGATGAGTGGGAATTAATAGATGAAAGACCAGTTGATTACGAAAAGGAAGCAGATTTTGATAAGGTGTTAATGGCTAAAGTGCCAAGTAGCAATCCAAATGGTAAAAGTGAACAGGATACTAATTTGTTTAAAGTGAGATATAAATATGCTCCAAATGAAACCGATGCCACAGGAGAGAGCAGAGAATTTTGCAAGAAAATGGTAAGTGCTAATAAAGTATATCGTAAAGAGGATATTATTGCTGCTGGAGATAAGCCTGTAAATAAAGGATGGGGATTAAGTGGTGCTGATACATATAGTATTTGGCTTTACAAAGGAGGAGGAGGATGCCATCATTTTTGGATGAGGCAAACATACCTTAAAAAGAACAACAAAAAGATAGGTGTAAATGAGGCAAAAAGAATGATTAATGCTTTACCACCAGATGAGAGAGAAAGGTTGCCTATAAATGAAAAAGAAGTGGCTCAAAGACCTGTTGATATGCCAAATAAAGCATTTGTAAACAAATAAAATAAGATGAGCAAAGCGTTATTTATTACCAATACAGACTTAAAAAGATATAGTGTACTTGATGGATCGTTAGATCCTGATAAATTCTTGCAATACATTGAGGTAGCACAAGATATACACTTGCAAAGATATATGGGTACTGACTTATATAATAAGATATCTGCTGATATTGTTGCCGACACATTAACAGGCGACTATTTATCGCTTGTAAACACCTATATAAAGCCTATGACAATCTTTTGGGCATTGGTTGAGTACTTACCTTTTGCAGCGTATCAAGTGGCTAATAAGGGAGTATTTAAGCACACATCCGAGAATAGCACATCTGTTGATAAGGATGAGATAGATTATTTAGTAGAGAAGAACAGGAACATAGCCCAACACTATTCGCAAAGGTTCATTGATTATA
>Ga0209556_1000522_pt1 | contig 24215 bp, 19 predicted proteins | sample SaaInlV_150m_DNA_5_FD_184652 | JGI IMG/M metagenome (GOLD analysis project Ga0209556, IMG submission 184652) | Marine microbial communities from expanding oxygen minimum zones in the Saanich Inlet - SI037_S3LV_150m_DNA (SPAdes) (version 2) | ecosystem: Environmental > Aquatic > Marine >...
TATAGGCTAAGGCGGATGGTCTGAGTGGAAGAGCAGAATACTAGTGAAAATGCTGTTTTTGATGAAAAACCCTGTCAAGTACTTTTTTAGTTTTTTTTGATGTTTTTTTTCAGTCCTGAATAGTTACGATGAAAAATACATTAATTGGTTTCGTGGTGGGAGCAGCATTAACCATAGCTACCGTATGGACAACTATGCCATCAATAATGATAAGTGAAGTCGCAAGCCCATTAGGGGTTGATGAGACTGTTGCAAAAATTAAAGCTAATGCAGAAGCTGCGGGTTGGGTAATTCCCAGTATTCAACCGCTCAATAAGGCAATTAAAAAACATGGTGGCGGAAAGTTGCCACCAATTATATTGATTAATTTGTGCCAAGCAAATCACGCATATAACACTCTTAAAAATGACTCCGACCGCAAAATATCTATCTTTATGCCCTGCACAATTTCTGTCTATCAGAAAGATGATGGCAACACCTATCTCGCAGTTATGAATGCAGACCTCCTAGGACAGATGTTTGGTGGTAATGTCGCAGTTGTAATGAAAGAGGTAGCAGCAGCTCAAAGAGGATTTATAGCTTTTGCAACTGATGAATAGTTTTTTGGTAACTGTTCAGATTGCCTCTAAAGTCCATCAGATCAAGGCGCAAAATTTGAGTATACAGGTGCACCCTAAAGGGCATCGAGATATATGATAATTTTGTAACCGAGGAACCGAGGTACGAGGTCGTGCAACGCAGAGATGGGGATTTTTAGGGGTGAGCTGAATAGTTACCGTTTTAGTAGATTATCTTGTCTCTATAGTCTATAATTTGCGCCCGGCTTATATGATATTTTAATTAAGCATAAGTCTGAAATAGATTCAAATTAATAACCTAAAACTAATTACACTTATGAAAAATTCTGCAAAAACTGTCCCTAGCTCATCCCCTTTTGGAGCGATGTATCGCCCTGAGTTTGAACGAGACAATTGTGGCTTTGGGCTAATTGCTCACATGGATGGAGTGGCTAGTCATAAACTGCTCAAAACTGCTATTGAATCACTTAACAGAATGACTCACCGTGGAGCAATTGCTGCGGATGGAAAGTCTGGCGATGGCTGTGGCCTGTTGATGAAACAGCCTACTAGCTTTATGCAGAGTGTTGCTGAAGAGTTAAATTTTAAACTTACAGATAGTTTTGCTGTAGGACTTGTCTTTCTTAACCGAGAGAACGATAAAGCTGCGCTCGCTCGTACCACACTTGAGAACAATCTCACTGCTGCTGGATTAGTGGTTGCTGGATGGCGCGTAGTTCCTGTTGACCCAGAGAGTGCATGTGGTGAGCATGCGCGTGCTATTCAACCACAAATAGAGCAGATTTTTGTTAACGCTGGTTCAGAGATGGATGAAGTTCACTTTGAACGTGCTCTCTTTATTGCTCGTCGCCAGAGTGAAAAGACGCTTGAGCCTAATGATGATTCATTTTATGTGTCGAGCCTCTCTGCACGAGTGATCTCATACAAAGGGTTGGTTATGCCTGAGTACTTGCCAGTATTCTTTAAAGACCTTAGTGATGAACGCTTTGAAACTGCGCTCTGTGTCTACCACCAGCGCTTTGCAACCAACACTCTTCCAGAGTGGCGTCTAGCGCAGCCTTTCCGTCAACTTGCTCATAACGGAGAGATAAACACTATTCAGGGTAACCGCAGTTGGTCTGTGGCGCGAGCGATGAAATTTGAGGCCTCACTCATTCCAGATATGGATGCAGTGCGTCCACTAGTATCGATGGATGGCTCAGACTCAAACAGCCTTGACAATATGTTGGAGGCATTGCTAATGGGGGGGATGGATATCTTCCGCGCCATGCGTCTTCTGATCCCACCAGCTTGGCAGAACATTGAGCAGATGGACCCAAATCTGCGCGCATTCCACGAATATAACTCTATGCATATGGAGCCGTGGGATGGTCCTGCTGGAATTGTATTAACTGATGGTCGTTATGCTGCCTGCAGTATGGATCGTAATGGTCTACGCCCTGCGCGTTGGGTTATCACTAAAGATCGCCACATTACTCTCGCTTCTGAGATTGGAGTCTATAATTATGCCCCTGAAGATGTAGTAAAAAAAGGGAGGCTTGGACCTGGACAGATGATTGCGGTTGACACCTCAACTGGTGAACTCATCCTTCCTGATATGATCGACAACGATCTTAAAAACCGTAAACCTTATAAAAAATGGTTGGGAGATAATACAGAACACTTAATCACTAAAATTGGAGAGGTTAGTGTTCAGGATGAGTGTGAAGAGATCGACTCTGAGCTGTTCGAAGCTGCACAAAAACTATTCCAAGTATCCACTGAAGAGCGTCAAGAGGTGATCCGTATTTTGGCGGTTAATGGTCAAGAAGCGATAGGTGCAATGGGTGATGACACTCCAATATCTGTCCTCTCTCAACGCAACCGCTCACCTTATGACTACTTCCGCCAGCAATTTGCGCAGGTCACTAATCCACCAATTGACCCACTGCGTGAACAGATTGTTATGTCACTAGAGACCTGCTTTGGAGCCGAACTAAATATATTTGAAGAGGCAGAGAGCCACGCGCGTAGATTGGTAGTTGACTCTCCAGTGCTCTCCAAAAGTAAATTCCAGCAACTAATTAATCGTCAAGCTGATAACCACTGTAGTAGTGTGAAACTTGAATTAAGCTACAACACTGATGGAAACCTAAAAAGTGCGATTGAAGATATTTGTAATAGCGCAGAAGAGGCGGTGCGCAGTGGAGCTGTTATTATTGTACTCTCTGACCGTAATATTTCAGCAGAGCAGAAAACTATACATGCCTTACTCGCTACAGGTGCTGTCCACCACCACTTAATTACAACTGGTCTACGCTGTGATGCAAATATTGTGGTTGAGACAGGAACTGCAAGAGATCCTCACCAGTTCGCAACGCTAATCGGTTATGGTGCTTCGGCAGTGTATCCATGGTTGGCGTATGAAATTATTCACAATATGGTAGAGCTAAAAGATATTAGTGAGATAGATCTTATCACTGCTACTCGCCAATATCGTAAAGGGATAAATAAGGGGCTTCTAAAAATTCTATCTAAGATGGGAATTTCAACCATAGCCAGCTACCGTGGCTCACAACTGTTTGAAGCTGTTGGTTTAGATGATGAGGTGGTTGAACTCTGCTTCCGTGGTACAACTTGCAGAATCAAAGGGGCACGTTTCTCAGACTTGGAAGAAGAGCAGGACTCACTCGCTGATGAAGCGTGGAATTCTCGTAAAGCAGTTGATCAGGGGGGAACTCTTAAATTTATGCATGGCGGAGAATATCACGCCTACAATCCTGATGTTGTACAGAGCCTTCAGAAAGCGGTGCGCGGTGGGAATAGTGGTGACTATAAAGTCTACGCTGACCATGTAAACAATCGTCCGACTGCAACTCTACGCGATATGCTACTTTTAGATAAAAGTATTAAGCCTATCCCTTTAGATGAAGTTGAACCGTGGGAAAAAATTGCGCAGCGCTTTGATACTGCTGCAATGTCACTTGGCGCACTATCACCAGAAGCACATGAGGCTTTAGCAGTTGCGATGAATACTATTGGGGGTCGCTCCAACTCTGGTGAAGGTGGTGAAGATCCAGTCCGTTATGGCACCAATAAAGTATCTAAAATTAAACAGATCGCCTCTGGGCGTTTTGGGGTAACTCCACACTATCTATCTAGTGCAGAAGTTCTACAAATTAAAGTGGCACAAGGTGCCAAACCTGGTGAAGGCGGTCAACTTCCAGGACAAAAAGTAAATGCATTAATTGCTAGATTACGTAACTGTAATCCAGGAACAACTCTAATATCCCCTCCTCCACACCACGATATCTACTCTATCGAAGATCTAGCACAGCTAATCTATGATCTGAAACAGGTTAATCCTGATGCGCTTGTATCAGTCAAGCTTGTCTCTGAGGCTGGTGTTGGTACGATTGCGGCTGGTGTAGCTAAAGCGTATGCTGATCTAATCACCATCGCTGGACATGATGGCGGCACAGGTGCAAGTCCACTTACCTCAGTGAAGTATGCGGGATCACCGTGGGAGCTAGGACTTTCTGAGACTCACCAGATTCTACGCGCTAACGATCTGCGGGATAAAGTTCGCCTCCAGACTGATGGCGGACTTAAAACTGGGCTTGATGTAATTAAAGCAGCTATTTTAGGTGCTGAAAGTTTTGGATTTGGTACTGCGCCAATGGTGGCGATAGGATGTAAATATCTTCGCATCTGTCATCTCAACAACTGTGCAGTTGGTATCGCAACTCAAGATGAACGCCTTCGTTCTGAACACTTTACAGGTATGCCTGAGATGGTAATTAACCTCTTCCGCTTTATATCAGAAGAGGCTCGTGAGATTATGGCACAACTTGGGGTTCGCTCTATAGATGAGCTGGTAGGGCGCACTGAATTTATGAGTGTCGATGATGGAACTAGTGGATCTGCAAATTCACATAAACGAGAGCATCTTGATCTGTCCGCACTACTAGATAGCGGATCCATCCCTGCCGATAAACCACAAATCTGTAGCTCTCCAAAGAATGCTCCATTTGACAAAGGTGAGTTAGCGGAAGAGATGGTAGCTGCCGCAATTAAAAATATTGAAGCACAGAGTGGTGGAGAGTTTAACTACACCGTTCACAATACCGATCGCTCTGTAGGTGCACGACTATCTGGTGAAATTGCAAAACGCTACGGCAACAATGGAATGGATGCCAACCCTATTATTCTCAACCTAAAAGGCACTAGCGGTCAGAGCTTCGGGGTCTGGAATGCAGGTGGCCTGCATATTCACCTTGAAGGTGATGCTAACGACTATGTCGGCAAGGGAATGGCTGGCGGCAAGCTAGTACTATATCCGCCAAAAGGGAGCGTCTTCCGTAGTAACGAAACTCCTATTATGGGCAACACCTGTCTCTATGGGGCAACTGGTGGAACTATGTATGCCTCTGGTACAGCTGGCGAACGCTTTGGAGTACGCAACTCTGGAGCACGCACTGTAGTAGAGGGTGTTGGCGATCACTGTTGTGAATATATGACTGGCGGTGAAGTTGTAGTGCTTGGCCCTACAGGTGTCAACTTTGGTGCAGCAATGACTGGTGGATTTGCCTATATTTTAGATATGGATAATGGATTTGTAGATCGTTACAATCATGAAATGATCGACATTCACCGTATCACCCTTGAGAAGATGGACGCGCATAGAGAACATCTGCGCAATACTATCCAAGATTTTGTCTGCGAAACAGAAAGTGTTTGGGGACAAAATATTATAAATAACTGGGATGACTTTGTACCGATGTTCTGGCTGGTTAAGCCTAAAGCTCTGGAGCTTGACTCCCTGCTTAGTATTCAGAAGGAGGCAGCATAATGGCTAATATCTATCAATTTATTGAGCTCTCCAGAGTTGATCCAAATAAAACTCCTGCCGAACATCGAATCAGAGAGTATAAAGAGATCTATGCTCCATTTAGTGAGCAAGATGCAGCAGCACAAGCTGATCGCTGCCTCTCCTGTGGAAACCCTTACTGCTCTTGGAAGTGCCCTGTCCATAACCATATTCCTCACTGGCTAAAACTTATCGCTGATGGTGAGATTGAAAAGGCAGCTGAACTATCACATAGCACCAACTCTCTACCAGAGATGTGTGGACGAGTCTGCCCCCAAGATCGTCTCTGCGAAGGAGCTTGTACCCTTAATGAAGAGTTTGGCGCAGTTACCATTGGAAGTATAGAGAAGTATATATCTGATACAGCATTTGCTAAAGGATGGAGACCTGACCTCTCAAGAGTGAAGACAACAGGGAAGCGCGTTGCTATTATTGGTGCGGGTCCCGCTGGACTCGGCTGTGCCGATATTCTAACTCGTAACGGAGTTCAAAGCGTAGTCTATGATCGTTACCCTGAGATTGGTGGACTGCTCACTTTTGGTATTCCTGAGTTTAAGCTTGAGAAATCTGTAGTCCGTAAACGCCGAGAGATTATGGAGGGGATGGGAGTTGAATTCCGTCTTGAAGTTGAAGTTGGTAAAGATATAACTTTTCAAGAGCTAGAAGATGAGTATGACGCCATCTTCTTAGGGATGGGAACTTATAAATATATGCAGAGTGGTCTAGATGGCGAGGAGCTGCCTGGAGTGCATGCTGCACTAGATTTCCTAATCTCTAATATTAATCGCAACAATGGCTATGAGAAAGAAGCTGCTGACTTTATTAATATGAGCGGTAAAAGAGTTGTGGTGCTAGGTGGTGGTGATACCGCTATGGATTGCAACCGCACCTCTATTCGTCAAGGAGCTGAGAGCGTAACCTGCTCTTATCGCCGAGACGAGGCAAATATGCCTGGCTCAAAGAAAGAGGTCAACAACGCTAAAGAGGAGGGTGTAGAATTCCGCTTTAATACCCAGCCCCTAGAGATTGTTGGAGATGGCAAAGTTGAGGGGATCAAAGTTATCTCTACTAAACTTGGCGAGGCTGATGAAAATGGAAGGCGTAGACCTGAACCTATAACTGGTAGTGAAGAGATAATCCCTGCAGATGTAGTCATTATCGCTTTTGGTTTCCAACCAAATCCACCAGAGTGGATCAACAGTAATAACATCAACACTGATGAGCGCGACCGAGTTGTTGCGCTGGAAGAGCAGAAGTTTATGAAGCAGACTAGCAACCCTAAAGTGTTTGCAGGTGGAGATATGGTGCGTGGCTCCAATCTTGTAGTCTCTGCAATCTGGGATGGACGACAAGCTGCAGAAGGTATTCTTAGTTATTTAGAAGTGTAGCCACTCTAAAAGAGCTATACTCTGCTGATGAATAATAGTGAACCACTAAACGATAGCGAGGTTCTGAGGAGAGAGTCCTTAGAGTACCACTCCCGTAAACCTTATGGAAAAACAGCAACTCTACCCACTAAACCATTTGAGACTCAGCATGATCTGAGTTTAGCGTATAGTCCTGGAGTTGCTGAACCAGTACGGGAAATTAGCAAAAATCCTGAAATGGTAAATCGCTATACTGGTAAAAATAATCTCGTTGCAGTAGTGACTAATGGCAGTGCAGTATTGGGGCTAGGAAATGTTGGTCCGCTTGCAGCTAAACCTGTGATGGAAGGAAAAGCTGTTCTATTTAAGAAATTCGCCAATATTGATGTTTTTGATATTGAAGTAGACTCCTCCTCTAACCAAGATTTTATCGAGACTGTAGCCCGGATCTCTCCTACATTTGGAGGAATTAATCTCGAAGATATTGCTGCTCCTGACTGTTTTGAGATTGAACGAGCTCTAGTTCAGCGTCTTAATATACCTGTCTTTCATGACGATCAACATGGTACTGCAATTATCATTGCAGCGGGGCTACTGAATGCACTAAAGATTAGAGATAAAAAATTAAAGAGTGCACACATAGTTTGTCTAGGTGCGGGAGCCGCAGCTATAGCCTCTATGCAGCTTCTCCTAACTCTTGGTGCATCTAAAGAAAATATAACCATTGTAGATCGTAAAGGGGTTGTTCATCCAGGGCGTACTGACCTCAATCTCTACAAACAGATCTTTGCCCGCTCTACTGAGAAGCGTACTTTAGCTGAAGCGGTAGATGGAGCTGATATCTTTATCGGGCTCTCTGGAGGTAACTTACTTAGTGCTGCAATGGTCAAAAGTATGGCAGATTGTCCTATAATATTCGCACTCGCCAATCCAGATCCTGAAATAAGCCCAAAACTTGCATTAGCCGCGAGAGACGATATAATAATCGCCACTGGTCGTAGTGATTTCCCCAATCAGGTCAACAATGTACTTTGCTTTCCATTTATCTTCCGCGGTGCGTTGGATGCTCGTGCTACAACTATAAACTTAGAGATGAAGATAGCTGCGGTCAAAGCACTGCAAAATCTCACCTCAGAACCAATACTTGATGAGATCCGATCCGCCTACCCTGATGAAGATCTTGAGTATGGTCCCAACTATATTATTCCTAAACCACTAGACCCTCGATTAGAAGGATATGTTGCAACAGCTGTGCGCCGAGCAGCTATTGAGAGTGGGGTTGCTGGACGCTCCAATTTGGGCGAAAAACTTGAGTGAAAAACTTTGGTGGAGAGCCCGTATGGGTATCACATAGCAGGCTTGCACTTCTCGCGCCTACGGCCGAGATAAAAAAAGAGCTGCTTGACCCCTCATCACTCACCAAAAAAATAGTACGCCTCTGTAAAGAGCAGTGTGATCAAAATTTTCAGGTTAGAGTTGTTGCGCAAAACTTCTCTGTTCCTACCCGCAGCGAATCTTTCAAGTTAAATTTTAAACAGGGAGAGGTCGCTAACATTCGTTCAGTTTTGCTAATGTGTGGAGAATCTCCCTGGATTTTTGCGCGTACTGTAATCCCAACTAAAAGCTTAAATCGCTCATTGCGCAGACTCACTCAGCTTGGGTCAAGGTCACTTGGTGATATTCTTCACCGTTCACGGGTGATGGAGAGAGGTGAAGTTGAATTTTGTAAACTAAATAGAGCACATACACTTTTTCAAGAGATTTTAAAAAGCGGGCAAATTAAAATAAAAGTAGATTCACTCTGGGCACGACGCATACTATATCGCATAGATGGAGATCCACTATTAGTAATAGAAATTATTCTACCTAAATATAACAGACCCAAAGATTAGCATGATGGCTGAGTCTCTGACTCAGCCATCATCACTCACAGCTATTATTTCATCATATTATGATTTTGCATCATCATCCCACCTCGGCGCACTTCAGCTATCACGCTCTGCTTACTGCCATCACTAAAGCCGAGTGTTAACTTTATATGCTCACCAACTGATGGTACTTTTTCTGGTTGAATCATCATGATGTGCCAACTTCCAGGCTTGAGAGTTGTACTCCCGTGTGCTGAAATTGGGATATCCTTCTGCTGCACCATCTTCATCATTCCATCTTCTTTGCTTGTACGGTGAAGCTCCACACGCCCTAACGATGCAGGTGCTTCTACATCTGTCAATGCTACTTCCGAACCGCTATGGTTATTAAGTACCATAAAAGCCGCAAGTGCAGGAGCATTGGGTGGTGCCGCTCTGATCCAAGGATCTTCTACCATAACACCCTCTGCATACAATGATCCTGCAAATATAAACTGGGATGACGCTAACAAAACAAGCGCGCTGAGCACTCTCATAACTTTTAATTTCATATAAACCTCTCTATTAAACTTTCTATTACATCACACTTTTTAGTGTGATTTATATTGATCTCTGCTAGAGATAGGTAGGAGGTGCTCGGCTTAAAAAGATAGGAAAGGTTGCGCTATACGGAGTCAAAGGGAGTCGCGCTATCCAACTCTCTTTTTTCTGTGAAATATTTAAACCAAAAAGTGATCCATAACTATCTATCCATCCAATTGCATTTGCCTGCACGATACAGGTTGGACACTCGTAGTAGTTGTCTAATTTATTGCTGCTTGCATCTTCCTCTGTAGTGAGAAAAACTGTTTTATAGCCGTAGGCTGTACAGATTGTTGTTGAGGATATATCTGCAACTTTACTGCTGGCACTATAAAAATAAGGAACAACAGAGTGAAATAGGAATGTAAAAATTCCAATTATAAGCAGGGTCTGTTTTATCTTTCCAGTAAACAACATGGTCAGATTTTATCATAGAAAAACCCCTCACACATCTCTGTATGAGGGGTTTTTCGTTTAATATGATACTAGTCTATATGACTTATATCTTATCTCTGGTACTGTACTGGCTTGTTCTCAGTGCGGATATCAGTAGTTCCGTTCATACGAGCATTCTCAGCAGCGTCCATATCAGCTTCCATGTTAGAAGAACCCTTACCTGAAGCGTTGATGCTCATGCTGAAGTTACCTTCTGCGTCAGCGTTTCCTTTACCAGCTCCACGAGCCTTTCCGTCAAAAGCGCCATCAGCAGCACCAGTTCCGTATCCAGACTGGTTGTCGTCTCCACCGAAGAACGCAGAAGCGCTAGAAGCAAAAGCAACAAGAGCGATAGTAGCAATAATTTTTTTCATGATAATAATCTCCAAAATGTAATAATAAATATAAAATAAAGTTTCAAAAGTTTGAGGATGTTTCCTCGTTAACTGGCGCCCATTATACAGTATTCAAGAATATTGTCAAGTATTAATTTGATTTATTTCAATAAATATTAGATATAATGCATTATGCCTATAATACAACATCTTATGCGACAGATATATTATATATGATTTACCGAAATTAACTCTATATAACCGATCTTGACTTAATTAAGAACAGAAAAAAACCTCACAGATCACTCTGTGAGGTTTTTTATGACTCTCTACTAAATTTGTAGAGTTACTCTATACCTTACTTAGCAGCTGGAGCAGCTGGAGCAGCATACTGTGGGTAGCTAGCAGGAGAAGTCTCAGTGCGAACATCAGTAGTTCCGTTCATACGAGCATTCTCAGCAGCGTCCATGTCAGCTTCCATGTTAGAAGAACCCTTACCTGAAGCGTTGATGCTCATGCTGAAGTTACCTTCTGCGTCAGCGTTTCCTTTACCAGCTCCACGAGCCTTTCCGTCAGCAGCAGCATTACCAGCTCCAGTTCCGTATCCAGACTGGTTGTCGTCTCCACCGAAGAACGCAGAAGCGCTAGAAGCAAAAGCAACAAGAGCGATAGTAGCAATAATTTTTTTCATGATAATCTCCAAAATGTAATATAAAAATAAAGTTTTAAAAGTTCGAGGACTTTTCCTCTTTAACTGAGGCGTATTATACAGAACTTTCTTGAATAGTAAAATAGTATATTCTTATACCCTTATAAAATATACTAACTGTAACTGTATTCACCACTTAGAAAGTATATATAGATAGACTATAAAATGCAATAAAAATATTTCAATTCAATAGAATAGTTGCATCTTGGTATTAATTAACTTTTTTCGGACGCTTCCAACCTTTCAGGGTGAGCTGCTTTGCTCTACTCAAAGTTAACTGCTCTTGTGGAGCATCTTTCACGATAGTTGAACCTGCACCAATAGTGGCTCCACGCTCAACCTCTACAGGTGCAACTAATTGTGTATCTGAGCCAATAAACGCATCATCTCCAATAACTGTACGATGTTTGTTAGCACCATCATAGTTACAGGTAATAACTCCTGCGCCTATATTCACTCGCTCGCCAACACTACTATCACCAACATAGGAGAGATGATTTATTTTTGAAGAGATCCCTATATCGCTATTTTTAATCTCAACAAAGTTACCAATATTAGCCGATCCTCGCAACTTTGTTCCAGGTCGAACTCTTGCAAATGGTCCGATACGGCAATTTGGTCCAATCTCTGCTGAGTCAATTACTGAGTTGGGAAGCACTACAGTTCCTGCGTCAATTACGCTGTTAGTAATATGACAGTTACTACCAATCTCAACTCCATCTCCTAATATGACCTTACCAGAGAGGATAACATTTACATCAATCAGCACATCACTACCGCTCTGCAGAGTACCTCGCAAGTCAAAACGAGACGGATCTAAGAGAGTAACTCCAGCGCGCATAAGCTCTGCTGCTTGTTGCTGTTGATAGGCTCGTTCTAGTTTAGCCAGCTGTGTGCGGTCATTTACACCCTCCACCTCCAGAGCAGAGCTAGCTCTAACTATCGTGATCTCTGCTCCCCCTTGCGCGCGCTCTGCAGCTGCCATAGCCACAATGTCTGTTAAATAGAGTTCGCCTTGTGCATTATCACTCTCTAGCGCAGTCAACCAGCCTTGCAGCTTAGCTGCAGATATTGCCATAATTCCACTGTTTATCTCTTTAATTAGAAGCTCTTCAGCAGAGCCATCTTTCTGCTCTACAATGCGCAGCACTTCACCCTCTGCACTACGCACAATGCGGCCATAACCAGTAGGATCATCTAGAATGACCGTTAAGATGGAGAGAGAACTTGAATTCTCTTCTGCGGCAGCAAGCAGTGTAGCAAGAGTCTCTGCTTGAATCAGTGGAACATCTCCATATAGAACTAACACCATTTTATCGGCAGCAATCTCTGGAAGAGCCTGCTCTACCGCATGTCCCGTCCCAAGCTGCTCTCGCTGCTCAACCCACTCTACACTTAGATGAGCAAGCTCTGCTCTAATTTTATCACCGCCATGTCCGTAAACTATATGGATAGATGCTGGATTGAGAATAGATGCTCTATTTATCGAGTGCTCTAAAAGTGAAGTGCCAGCAATTTTATGGAGAACTTTAGGTGTTGCAGAGCGCATCCTGCTACCCTGTCCAGCGGCTAAGATTACTACTGCTGTAGACTTATATTCCACGCTTAAACTATATTAACTTCTACGATTGCGGATACGATCAATCGCCTGGAGCTGTGCTGCAGCATGAACCAGCTCCGCTTGAGCTTGAGCATAATCTATAGTCGCATGTTTATCCTCTAGTGCAGCCTCAGCACGCTGTTTAGCCTCTATAGCTGCAGCCTCATCCAGATCAGCAGCACGGACAGCTGTATCAGCCAAAACGGTTATCACATGGGGTTGCACCTCAAGCATACCGCCTGAGATAAAGAAATCTAACTCCTCTCCACTATCTTGTTGAACTCTAACTTCACCTGCTTTCATAGGAGTTAGCATTGGTGCGTGACGAGGTGCGATACCAACTTCACCCATCTCTGCTGGAGCAAAAACCATTGTTGCACTTCCAGAGAAGATCTCTTTCTCTGCGCTTACAATATCAACATGTACAGTCATACTCATAAAATTCTACTCCTTTGAAATATATTGGCGCGCCCGAGACGATTTGAACGTCCGACCCTCGGCTTCGGAGGCCGATACTCTATCCAGCTGAGCTACGGGCGCATACATTGTAACTACCTTACTCTTTTGTATTGTCTATTAACTGCGTAGTTTACTACAGCTTACACCTCTCTATCAAATTTTCTAAAAGAGAGTGCCTCTGCCAACTGATCCATCCCTACCACTCTTTTATCTGCTAAATCTGCTATGGTGCGAGCGACTCGTAAGATACGATGATATGCCCGAGCCGAAAGACCTAAAGAGTCAATAGCATCTACTAAAAAATTACTTTCACTCTCTTCAAGCTCACAAAACTTCTTTAACTTCTCACCTTCAAGCTGACTATTAGGCACTCCTTGACGCGCAAGTTGAACCTCTCGAGCTTTCTCCACACGCCCCCTTACCAGTTCACTATCTTCAGCCTCACTCTGCTCTCTACCCGCCAATACATCTGCAGGAATCCTAGAGACCTCTATCTGTAGGTCAATACGATCTAACAGTGGGCCTGATATTTTACTACGGTAGCGTTTAATCTGATCTGGGCTGCAGTGGCACTTGCCAGAACGATCACCATAATATCCGCAAGGACAGGGATTCATTGCGGTGATTAACTGAAAACGCGCAGGAAATTCCACCTGTGCATTAGCGCGAGATATAGTAATTTTTCCAGACTCTAGGGGTTCCCTAAGAACCTCCAACACATTTCTAGAAAACTCTGGAAGCTCATCCAAAAACAGAACTCCGTGGTGGGCGAGAGAGATTTCGCCAGGACGAGGGTGAGTACCTCCCCCGACTAAAGCGGCGGCTGACGCAGTATGATGCGGAGAACGGAAAGGGCGTACTCTCCAATTGGAGTCATCAAAAATAGAGGTATTAATAGAGTGCACCATAGCACTCTCAACTCCTTCATTCTCACTCATTGAAGGAAGAATCCCAGGCATAGTAGACGCGAGCAGAGTTTTGCCTGTGCCTGGCGGACCTACCATTAACATATTATGTCCGCCTGCCGCTGCCACCTCTAAAGCTCTTCGTGCTGTCTGTTGACCTTTCACTTGGGATAGATCTGGAATGTGCTGAGACGCTATAAAATTATTGGGTTGAGGTCTCTCTTGCAGAACAGGAATCTCTGCTATGAGTATAGCAACCACCTCTAACAGTGTAGTTGCTGAGTAAAAATCTAACCCTGATACATGCGCAGCTTCAAGTGCATTCTCCGCAGGAAGAATTAGAGTCCGCCCCGCATCTCTTGCCTTCAATGCTGCAGGGAGCACACCACGAACCTCACGCAACGATCCATCTAAAGCTAACTCTCCAAGCAACTCATAACTATCAAGCCCCTCTGCAGAGAGCTGTTCAGATGCGGCGAGGATTCCAAGAGCTATCGGGAGGTCAAGACGAGAGCCAGCTTTTGGAAGATCGGCAGGAGCTAAATTTATAGTTACTCGGCGTTGTGGAATCTTAAAGCCTGAGCTTATCAACGCACCACGTACCCGATCTTTCGCCTCGCGTACTGCAGCCTCTGCAAGACCAATAATAGATATTCCAGGAAGTCCTCCACTGAGCAGCACCTCCACCACCACTTCAGGAGCCTCTATACCTGATATAGTACGACTATAAGTTGCTGCTAACGCCATTAACTAGAAATTTTCTTAATAAATGGTGAACTATACCCCATCTTATTCAACCTCTCTTTTGCCTGATCTGCGGCTGATAAGCTGCGGAATGGACCAACATTAAGTCGATAAATAACACCTTTATTGGTTCGGACCTTCTCTATTTTTAAGTTTGTAACTCCCTGCAGAGTTAGTTTAGCTTTATGTTGATCAGCTTTCTGCATACTGCCAAACGCTACCAACTGCACTAAATATTTTCCACTCTCTTTAGATTGTGATATTTTTTTCTGGGGATCTTTAGGCTTGGAAAGAACCTGTTGCTTAGCTGGAGCAGCTGGTACCTCTGTAACTCCAGAACCATCTTCTGATGGCAGGGTAGAGAAAAAGTCAAAATGAAATGCATCATCTTTAGCTGCAGAAAGTTCTGCCTCAGTTGGGCGTTTTATATCAAGTGAAGCAGGATTAAGCCAGTAGAGGTAACCACTATAAATAGCGGATGAAACCACCAAGACCATAATCAAAGTAACTCCAGAGATAAATCCGTTCTTCACCAGCTACATCTCCTCTGGACTACTAACACCTAGAATCGCCAATCCATTAGCGAATATCTGGCGAGTCGCCAAAACTAAGGTGAGTCGTGCATTACGCAACTGCTGCTCATCAACAATAAAGTGGTGTGCATTGTAGTAAGTGTGCAACAGGTGAGCAAGGTCGCGTAGATAGTGTGCAAGCTGATGAGGCTCACGCTGCTGAGCTGCGCTCTCTATCAACTCAGGGTAACGAGCCATTGCAAGCATCAGCTCTTTTTCGTGAGACTCTGTAAGTAGATGAAGATTGCCTCTTCCCTCTCTCTCATCCCAACTCAACTTCCGCTCTTTTAACTGTCGCATCACACTATAAATTCGAGCATGTGCATACTGAATATAGTAGACAGGGTTTTCTGAAGATTGTGAACGCGCCAAATCAAGATCAAAATCCATATGCTGCTCACTTTTACGCATCACATAGAAGAATCGAGCTGCATCATTCCCAACCTCCTCTCGAAGCTCTCTAAGGGTTACAAAAGAACCGCTCCTTGTAGACATCTGAACCTTTTCTCCTCCACGGTAGAGGGATGCAAACTGCACCAACTGCACCTCTAACTGCTCTGACTGCTTCCCCATTGCAGATAGAGCAGCTCGTACTCGTGGCACATAGCCGTGATGATCTGCTCCCCAGATATCGATCATTGTACTAAAGCCTCGCTCTAGTTTATTCAGATGATAAGCTATATCTGAGGCGAAATAAGTTTTTAGCCCATTCTCTCGGACCACCACTCGATCTTTCTCATCTCCATACTTAGTAGAGCGGAACCAGAGAGCTCCATCTTGCTCAAACACATCTCCACTCTGCTGCAACTTCTCAATAGCTTTATCAATGAAGCTCTCTAAAGAGTATTCTGAAAACCACTCATCATACTCCACTCCAAAATCAGCTAGATCTTCACGGATATCTCCTAGAATAGCGTCTATAGCGGCTCTATGTACTACACGATAACTATCCCCTAATAGAGTTTTAGCATTTTCAATAATTCCATCAATATGGAGCTCCTTATCATCTACATCAGCTGGCACTTCAGCCATAACTGTTCCAATATGGTGACGAAAGCTATCCCCATTTTCACGGTGCAGATCTGCAGCAATATCCCAGATATAGTCGCCCTGATAGCCATTACTTGGAAATGTAACCTCCTCTCCAGCAAGATCAAGATAGCGCAGCCAGACACTTGCGCTCAGAATATCCATCTGTCGACCAGCATCATTCACATAGTATTCACTATGAACTATATATCCTGCTGCCTTTAGTAGATTAGCTGTAGCCGCTCCATACGCTGCGCCACGCCCATGTCCAACATGTAGAGGACCTGTCGGATTAGCTGAGACATACTCCAACAAAATCTTCTCTGCACTACCAATAGAGCTCTCTCCATATTTTGCGCCTGCATCTAATACAGTACAAACCACCTGCTCATAAGCTGTAGCCGCAAGATAGAAGTTGATAAAACCTGGACCAGCAATTTCTGTTTTTACTACCTGCTCAGATTTTGGAAGAGCATCTACGATCTTCTGTGCCAGTACTCGAGGGTTGCTCTTAGCCTGCTTCGCCAACATCATTGCGATATTGGTGGCAAAATCTCCATGCGATTGGTCACGAGTTCGCTCTACATTAATCCTAGGATCAGCAGTTAACTCTAACTCCGCCGACTCTCGTAACTGCTGAACAGCTTGTTCAACTAACTCTCTTATATGTTGTTTCACTGGTTACTCTCTACTACCTTGCTGAATATAGAAGATGGAGGCCTTTAAGTAGATTCAACGCTTCAAATAGAGCAAAATCTTTCTGGGCTAAATCTTTACCTTTATCCTCTTCCTCTGCAGAGCTCTTATCTTTAGAGTCAACTGCTGAATCATCTCCCTTATCATCACCCTTCATCTCATCAGTAATTAATTTATCTCGTTTCTTAGCATCCTCATCCTTATCTCCCTTATCAATGTGTCCAGAGAGATCTTTTTCAGAGACCCTATGAGATTTAGCATCCTCCTCTGGCTTCTCTAGCTTGAGATCGCCCAACTCAATATCTGGCTTAATACCCTCCGCCTGAATCGAACGCCCAGCTGGGGTAAAGTAACGAGCAGTTGTAAGTTTAAGTGCAGCCCCCTCACCCATAGGCATAATTGTCTGCACTGACCCTTTACCAAAAGTGCGCGACCCCATAATTACCGCTCGCTTATGATCTTGCAACGCACCCGCAACAATCTCTGATGCCGAAGCAGATCCACTATTAACCAACACTACAATTGGAGCACCATCCATAATATCCTCAGCGTCAGCTCTGAATTTTATAGATGAGTCATCTATCCGCCCATCAGTATATACAATCAGCCCCTCGGTTAAAAATGCATCCGAAACTGTAACCGCTGCACTTAGCACCCCTCCTGGATTATTGCGTAGATCTAAGACCAAGCCATTAAGTTTTTTACCCGCAAATTCCGCTTCCAATTTTTCAATTGCATCCTCCAGGTTATCTCCTGTACGCACCTGAAACTGACTAATTCGTACATAGCCAAACCCATCATCTAGCATTCTGCTCTTAACGCTGCGAATCTTGATAATATCTCGAATAATAGTGATGGTAAGAGCCTTATCCTCACCTTTACGCACAACTGTCAGCACAATCTCAGTACCAACCTTGCCTCGCATAATCTTCACAGCATCATTCAAAGTCATCCCCTGCACCGCAGTACCATCAATCCTAATAATAAGATCACCAGCTTTCATCCCTGCTCGCTCTGCTGGAGTATCATCAATAGGCGATATAACCTTTACAAATCCATCCTCCATTCCAACCTCAATTCCAAGCCCACCAAACTGACCACTTGTGCTAACCTGAAGATCGCTATGCGCCTCTGGCAACAAGTAAGAGGAGTGCGGATCAAGACTGCTAACCATCCCCTTAATTGCGCTATTCAGTAGCTCCTTATCAGTAACCTCCTCCACATAATTTTTCTTGATTTGACTAAAGACCTCACTAAACGCTCGCAACTCATTTAAAGGGAGAGTAGCAGTCGCCTGCTCTGCAAATACCGTGCGCTCAACCGCAAGAGATACGCCTAGAACAAGTCCAGTTAATAGAATTAGAGTATCCCGTGCTTTCGTTTTAATTTTCATATTTAGTCTTCTATATTTATTTTTTGTAAGGAGATAGATAAGAAGATAGTGTAACAGCTATCAACATAGCTGACAAACTTCAAGTGCTCTCTTTACCTACTGCGCTACAATAAAATTGTAGTATGGTGAAATTTTACCGCTTGATGCAATTGGATGTAATTTTGCATAGTTATCAACTAATCCGCTCCAATCGCAATCGGTCGCGTGAATCAAAGACTCGTTTTGCAGATAATGAGACTGCCGCCATTACCCCCAAACCAGTTCCCCCTGCAATCAAAAATAGTATCATAATTTGATACTTAACTGCTTCAAGTGGGGCTGCCCCTGCTAAAATCTGTCCCGTCATCATTCCTGGAAGGCTGATAATACCTGCCGCTGCCATCGAGTTTAAAATAGGGATCATTCCGGTACGAATTGCTTCGTCTCTTAAATTGCGTATCGCGCTGTCTGCCGACTCTCCCATTGCCAAGCGTGCTTCAATCACTCTTCTCTGTTGCCAGACACTGCTGGTTAGGCGGTCCATTCCTAGCGAGATACCGTTCATAGTATTACCCAATAACATTCCCAACAGTGGTATCGCATATTGTGGATGATGCCAAGGATCGTATTCAATTATAAAAAGAAGAGCAAAAAGTGCTGTCGCCATAGAGGAGATAAATATCGCTACTGTTCCATTCAAATATCCCCAGCCACCCAAGAATCGGCGCTGTTGGCGTGCCTGAATCTCGTACCCAGCAAGCAGTACCATCAACATTGATATTGTTGCCACCAGATAGATACTATTGTAGTTAAAGACAGTCTGCAGTACCATCCCCACAAACAGTAGCTGCAGAGCTGCTCGCAGTGATGAAAACAGTATCTTCTTCTCTAACTTGACTCTATGCCTATAAGAGAGAAATGCAAGGAGTAAAATAAAGAGTGACGATAACAGTAGATCGAGGGTCGTTAAGTTAACCATTATTAAGCTCCTCCGTAGACCACTGTTGCAGTTTTCCACTTTTCATCTCAAATATTCTACTACTTACTCTTGATAGTTGATCATGGTGGTGGCTTACCCAAACTATTGCTGCACCCATCTGTTGCTGATAAGTTAAGAGCATCTTCTCAATACGCGCAGCACTTTTGCTATCAAGGCTTGAGGTAGGCTCATCTAAAAGCAGTAATATGGGCTGGCGTATAAGCTGACGCACAATTGCTAAACGCTGCTTTTCTCCACTTGAGAGTCGTTCAACTGACCACTGCAACGCCTCTTGAGAAAATCCAGCAAGCTCTAACCACGGCTCACTATCGCCATTAAAATGGTCTCCCACAATTTCACCCCACCAGTGGCTCTCCGTTGCGAGATAGGCAACACGACTACGCCAAACTGATGGCTCAAACGCAAGCTGATCTTTTCCCGATAACTGCAACTCTCCGTTATGGGGATCTAAATCGGCAATTGCTCGTAGAAGTAGTGTCTTGCCACTGCCAGAGCTGCCACTTATACCCACTGTCTCACTCTTCTTTATTGATAGATCGATTGGACCAATATGGTGAGTGGTAAGTTGCTTAATAGAGATCAGGTACATCTTTACCGAGCTCCTGAGTGGTGCTGAATGACCCTTCATTGTTATTGCTTGAAGGGGAGCGGCTAAGCATTGGAGGTTCAGAATCAGAAACCCCCTCACTTGAAGGGGGCTCGTTGGGATTTATTTGGTCTTTTGGTGCTGGAAAAGTGTTGCGCCTGGAACTTTCATCACGTCCCGCTTCGCGTTTTGCCTCAACGATTCTCTTTCTGAGTTCGTCAACAGATGGGGTGGCTTTGATATGCCCTGCCTCGCCTTGTGTGAGTTTTTCAATTCCATATTCGAGTTCCTTTTTTAAGTATTCCTCTAATTCATCGCCATGTTTATCTCTTAGCGACTGAATCATGTTTTCCTTGACAACTATATTAGCAGCCGCAGGGTATCCTGTCAATGTTGACGCGAGAATAACTCTCCCACCGTTAATCTCAATATACCCTTTTAGTGAAGTGACTGTTCCTCCCATAGCCAGCGTATCATCTATAATCAAGTAATCTTGATCCTCCACAATTTCTCCCTCAAATATAGGGTTAATTGCAATTCTATGGAACGCCCCTGCGTCTGTATGGTACGCACGGACAATCTGCACAATACCATTATCAACTTGGAGTCCGAGCTTCTCAGAAAGAATAGACGCATAAGCAATAGGGAGCTTATTCTCGCCTGATAGCTCATCTGCGATTACAGGCGCTAAAATAGGTTTTCTGCCTTGCAGAATGCGGTGGATCTCTTCGATTTTCTCTTCTGTAATAATAGAATTAACTACGTCCAGAGCTGCATCCATATCACCGCCTTTTGCAGCCTCATACCCTTGGTGGTTTTTTGCCGATCCCAGTTTAGATAAAAGAACAACCTCTGGAAAATCACCCCATGCGTTTCTTACTGATTTCATACTTGGTATCTTATCACGCCAATGCGTCATAAACATAGGCATACCACTCTGGTTAAACGCTTTTTTAACATCCTTACCAAGCAACACTCTTACACCATAATGCCCCAGAGCCTCATGCGCAATCGCCTCTTCAATATTCTGCCTGCTTGTCATTCTGTCAGCAACAATGTAGACTGTTTTTGTATGAGGATCATAAACCGCTTTAATCTCCCCCGTAGCTCCATCTTTTTCCGCTTGTTTAATTATGTGCGCGGGAAGATCGGACTCCGTAGATATCGTGTTAATCGGAAGATCACCAAAGAGAGCGAGCTTCCGTCTGGTTTCATTGACGATGATTTCTACTGCTTCATGCTTAAGGACGGGAGCTGTAAGAGCGGATATATGAAGTTGTGACTTATCACCGCTAACCGTTTCAAGAGTTTCAGTATCTCCGTCTTGCTTGGAAAAGCGAATATCCCCACTCTCTGAGAATGCGCCTGTATTGTCTGTAGCTGATTTTATTTGGTTAGGGGATTGAACTACAAATTCATAAGCACCTGAATTACCCATTGGTGCAATAGTTCCGTTTACACCCCTTTTCTTTAGTTGTGACGCATAATCTTCATACAGAGAGAACATTGGCATCTCTTTGATTTTTTTAATATTTAAGAAAACCTCATAAACATTAGGCGTGCGCTCTATACCATCCGGCTGTAATTGATCAGAATATCGCTCTGCGGTCTCTTTTTTATTAGTAAAGTATGAGTTCTCAGAAAACTCATTAAAGGATTCAGCTTGAGTCCCATGATAAACAACCAACGGCTCACCGTTATCATCTACTACTTTTGAGACGCTTGACATTTTGCTTGAATCATATATAATAGAATCATCAAAGGTCGTACTGACTTGAGGCTGTCGCGAATTGGACGCGACTGAGTTCTCAAGCCATTTGCGACCTTTGTCCTTTTCTAAACCAAGCAAAAGACCGTCCCCCACCCAGTAAGCTATACTACTGTCTCGTTTTGGATGGATACTGCGAATATCGTTAATCTCTAATCCATCTCTTGTTGTATTCATTCGAATTACTGCAATAACATTACCGTCCGAATGACGAATCTCGGTCACTATAATTCTAGTATCAGAACCCGCTTTATCCTTGAAAATTGCGATAGGTGACTGCACCGACATAACAATATCTTTCAGATCTTTAACGCTTACATCATGCTTTTTATTAACCGCTTTGTTAATTACCATTTGCGTTAATGTGATAGGTAGGTCAGCAACTCCGTGTTCAAGCAGCACATCTGACGGTTTTCCAATATTTAGAATTACACTGGACAATATATCACCAGCCGCCCAGTCCTCAATCTGTCTATTTACTTCTGTATTTCTACTGTCAACCTCCCAATCCCCAAACCACTCCTTAAACGCAGGAGTGCGAACCTGCACCCACTGTTTCTCGCTCAACTTAGTAGGCTTGCCATTAGGCGCTTTCATCCATTGCTCAGTATCTTTGTACTGATCAACTACTGCGCTGTATTGAGCTTCCGCTTCTGACTGCTGATCTTCTTTTGGTGTGCGACTAAAGAACGCTCCTCTTTAGGGTATTGACTGATTTTTCGCTCAGTAACCTTTAGCGTTCTTTTTCTCACTCTAGGCTTAATTTTTACCTTAATGTAATTATTCTTGGTTCCTGTGTCCGGAGTTATTACTGCCGCAGCACTCCCTTTGGTGAATATGACATGCCCAGGAATATCAATATCAGTACCATCAAACGCATCATCTAATCTTTCAGTGATGTCAATATCTGATTGTGACGGACTATTCGTGAATGATGGGTGGTTGTGTGCGAACCAGACTGATGCAGCGCCCTCGATAGATGCTACAGCAGGAACAACCACATCAACAGGGACGGAAGCACTGGTTTTCCCGCCTTTACCGTGACGCTGAACTTCAAGAATATTGCCGCTCTTGTCAGTCACTAGCGCGAAGAACACCTCCTCGCCATGCTTGCGAATACTTGATAAAACATGAGCCGCCTCTTCTGCGGTTGTTACCTTATCAACCCCTACCTTTATTGAACCTGTTGGAGCGTGACTATACTGAATATTAAAATTATCTACAGATTGACTTTTTTCCGCAACCGAATCATTAGTGATTTCAGGTATATCAGCGAAGAGATCACCTTGCCCTTGAAAGATGTCGGCTTGCTCATGTACGGAGTCGGATCGTCCACTAGCCAGAACTCCTTCGCCCTTGGTATCTTCCTTGTTCCGTAAGTTGCTCTCGGCTCTGTCATAACCAGAGTATACACTACTTTCCTCACTTATATCTTGGTTATGACCCACTTTACTCTCATCTACCGTGCCTTCTCTATTTAACGCATCTAACTCTTTTTTAGTGTAGCGCGGTTGACTAGCGTCTGCAGGAGTCTCGAATGCGTCACGCTCAACTATATCTTCCTGCTGTGCGGCAGTGAACAGAGGGGAAAAGGTGAAAGGCGGAGCAATAGATTTCTAAGCTGCCTGTGCGGCAGTGAACTCCGCCCTACTGCTTTTCCCAAAGCGTACAGTCTTTCTAAGCTGCCTGTGCGGCAGTGAACCGGCACAAACTTAGATGCCTGTCTGATAGATGTTTCTAAGCTGCCTGTGCGGCAGTGAACAGTGGATGACAGTAATTATCGAGATGTACTTTTTTCTAAGCTGCCTGTGCGGCAGTGAACATTATCGACTCGATCACCAATGGCAACTGGACTTTCTAAGCTGCCTGTGCGGCAGTGAACATAGTTGAAGCGTTAGGTTTTGAGAATAATATTTTCTAAGCTGCCTGTGCGGCAGTGAACATCTGGATGACACTATTGAGCAACTACTTTTATTTCTAAGCTGCCTGTGCGGCAGTGAACGCTTCGCGGTAGGCGCAGTTGTTTTACTGTTCTTTCTAAGCTGCCTGTGCGGCAGTGAACGACAAGTAAAGAGCGCAGAGAAGAGTTCGTGCTTTCTAAGCTGCCTGTGCGGCAGTGAACTGCAAGCTGCAAGAGATGTACTTGATCGCAGTTTTCTAAGCTGCCTGTGCGGCAGTGAACGCGGATGACACAGCGGGTAACTATATAATGCTTTTCTAAGCTGCCTGTGCGGCAGTGAACCAATAGCTATATCTATATTATCCAGTAATTCATTTCTAAGCTGCCTGTGCGGCAGTGAACACTTATCTAAGACTTGACAAAAAGGCTAAAAATTTCTAAGCTGCCTGTGCGGCAGTGAACTTGACGGGCATCATAAAATATTAGAAGATACATTTCTAAGCTGCCTGTGCGGCAGTGAACTTTAACTAGATCACTTAAAAAAGCAATGTCCTTTTCTAAGCTGCCTGTGCGGCAGTGAACCTGTATCAGTATGAGAAGAGAATAGAATTTTATTTCTAAGCTGCCTGTGCGGCAGTGAACGCTTCGCAGTAGGCGCAGTTGTTTTATTGTTTTTTCTAAGCTGCCTGTGCGGCAGTGAACGTTATGATTTTGAAGCTATAGTCGAAGAATTGTTTCTAAGCTGCCTGTGCGGCAGTGAACGCGATAACTATAAAGATAATTTTAGCTATAACTTTCTAAGCTGCCTGTGCGGCAGTGAACAGATCAAACTGCCTGGGCGCGGATGACACAGCTTTCTAA
>Ga0209556_1000578_pt1 | contig 22978 bp, 23 predicted proteins | sample SaaInlV_150m_DNA_5_FD_184652 | JGI IMG/M metagenome (GOLD analysis project Ga0209556, IMG submission 184652) | Marine microbial communities from expanding oxygen minimum zones in the Saanich Inlet - SI037_S3LV_150m_DNA (SPAdes) (version 2) | ecosystem: Environmental > Aquatic > Marine >...
CTACTATCCTTGTATCTAAACTGTTCTCTAGTGCCCAGTCTACCCAGTCATCTGTTGATACATCTAACTGTAGATGCACTAACCTAGACTGCATTGCTGTACCTATACGGTTCACAATAGCTCTATCCGTAGCTAGGTTACCAGCAGCTACCATATGTACGTCAGGATGTAGTTTATGCTGACCTACTTCCTTATCTAATACCAGCCTATATGCTGCTACTTGTACGCTAGGGGGTGCACTATTGATTTCATCTAGGTTGATAAGCCACCCCTCCTTACCATCAGGTATTTCATCTATTCCCTTGATTGGGAAATGTGTTGGAGGTAGGAACTCCATCTTCTTGCCTGTAGTAACAGGGAGTCCTACTAAATCGAGCGGATCTGACTGTGCTAATCTAATGTCGATGTACTCTAGGCTCAGCTCTTCGGCTACTTGCCGCATTATTGAGCTTTTGCCAACTCCTGGGCTGCCAGCTAACATAGGCACTAGTCCTACAGTGATACAGTCCTTGATAGCCTTAGTGGCTACCTCAGGGTTTACTGGTAATGTGTTACTCATCTTTTACCCCTCCAAATCATCTAAGTAATTTTCGTAATGCTCTAAGTCTTCTAGAGCCTGTTCGTAAAACTCATCTTCATTCTCATACTCATCCATAATATACTCCTTAGGTTGATTACATACCCCAAAGCGGATATGTAAATATTAATATTGTGGTAAGGGTAATAACTATTACTCCTGTCCTTATGCAGATACTATCTACATGCCGTTTATACCCTCTTTGTAAAATGTTTCCATGTAGTAAGTGCGTTTCTTCTTCCATAGTTTAAGTGATTTGGCGTGTAGATCTACTATCTCTTCTAAGTTAAGCAACAAATCCACTTCTCTTTTAGGTAATTTATACAGCGTGGGTTTACTTCTTATTTGTTTAAACTGCGGATCCTTATTGGATATCATAATCGTCTCTATTCTTCCTGCTGTTGTTTTCTCATATAAAAACCATATTTCATCAAACATAGATATGTAACTCCTTTATTTAAGAGAGGCGTTAACCACACTCCCCTTCGTACTGACACCCCTCGGTATCCATACATTTAGTACATCCACCTATCTTAGTTAGCGTAGGTCTTTTGCATTTAGGGCATTCGAGTCCTGTAATCCATTCTGGTTTAATATGTAACTCTTCTTCGGGTTCAGAGGAGGTGACTTTATTGTGCAATGAGATAAGTGTTCTTCCGATATGTTGCACGACCCCATTCTGGTAACTCCCTTTCTTCTTACCTGCTACTTTTGCAAAGTATCCATCATTAGCGTGTATCTTAGCTAACTCATTACCAATAAATTCTAGGTTGAGTTTAGGATCATCTGATCTAAGCATGGCACTAGCTAATCTGGATATAGCTTTTACATAGTGTACGTTATCAGTATGACTGGAATCAATGAACACTTCAAAAGGTACGTTAGTGTCTAAACAGTTCAGCGTTAGATAGCAGTTGAACTGATCTGTTGGAGACCCACCGACCTGTATTTTGGCAGTCTGCCCGTTTAGTATTGCAGGTCGCTTCTTTCGCTCAGGCGGAGGTAGGTCAGGTGTGGGTTCGTTTACTGAAACGTTAATTATTTTTTTATCAATTACTGTAGTCATTTATTTAATATATGCGAAATCGCATTCTCCTGATTTTTTATATGAGCACCATTTACAACTATTCCAATTAGGAGTTGCGTGGAATGATACACAATCGGTTAATTTATTAGCTCTCTCATCCCATTTGGGTAAGAACGCCATCGCTTGTTCTCGGGTGTAGTTTTGCTCAGTAGTTTCTCCTTTATCTAAATACCACAACCGAGAACTTACGTATTCAAGTTTAGGGAATCGAAGGAAAGTGAGGATGGCATATAGCATTACTTGTGAGCCGTGCTTAACCTCATTCCCTCGTTTCTGACCTGTTTTATGGTCGATAATTACAGCTGAAGTTTCAGACTCATGTATCAGTACATCGAGTTTAGCCCGTAGCCATATTTCGTCCATCTGCCAATCACCGGATGTCCAATCTCTGTCATAAGCCCATTCACCCTCGCACTCAACCTTATTGTCTTCGTAGAGTTTTCGGAGGTCTTTAAACTCACGTTCAAAACGGCTGAGTTCTTTCGGTAAATCATTAATTCTTCCATCTACATATTGCTCCGCTTTATCGTGAATTTCTGAACCTCTTTGTGCCGCTGGCCCACTGGGGTCTGGTAATTTCTTAACCTTCTGTAGGAATATGTGGTATGGACATTCTTCGAACTTTTGTAAACCGGAGAATGACCAAGTTTTTATAGGGGGTGTTAGCTTCGTTTGAGGCTCGAACCCATCAACTTTTAGATGGGCGGGGAATTTTGTATTAAATGCCATTATTTAGCGTCTCCATAGTTATCAGCAATATCACCTTCAGCATCTAACGGTAAGTCAGGTGCCCAAGATGGGGGTGTTCTCATTATCTCTATCATTTGGTTGAGGCGTTCTTCAGCTAATTCTTCAGGTACTAATGCTAATACCTCATCGTGTACAGTACCCACTACAATAGTATCTGGTAGTTTAGATATATCTAGCATCTGGTACATGACAACGTTCCTCGCTAGGTGCTGAACACAATTCTCCGCCATTTTTCCAGAATATATACGATACCTAGTCTTACTGTTACCGTAAGTTACTTCAGGGTAATCGTATGAGTTATCAGGGTAGATAGTGGTGAGGTCGGGGTACCATAGTGACAATCCACCAGGGGTTACTAGTTGGTTGGGTCTTACAGACAGAATACCCTTACAGTTTAACAGCGGCTCTTCCTCTGTCACAGTCTGCATAAGCTCAATCGCTGTCCCCATCGTACCCCAGAAGTTTACTATCGCCCCGTTAGATTCTCTCCAACCATAGACAATATCTTTCGCTTGTGTGTCCGATAGATCCATCTTCGGGCCCATTGCTCCTGACTTCAGCATATCTCTGAACTTCTTCCAACCCGCGCCATAACCTAGCCCTAATGTTGCTGTCTTCCCTACGAACCGCTCCTGCTTAGTGATAGTGTCTATATCTTTTTTATATATACCAGAGGCAGCTACTTTATATACGTCAGTTCCTTTAGTGAAGGCACTAACTATATTATCCTGACCCGCTACCCACGCTAATACACGAGCCTCTATCTGAGCAGAGTCAGCAACTATTAATTTATATCCAGTTGGTGCTGTTAAGCAATGCCTGAGCTCTCTGGACTTACCGCGGGATGGTAAGTTCTGCATGTTGATCTTCTGGCTAGCTGAGTACCTACCAGTACGCGCTCCATAGTATTTAAGCGGTACAGGCATAAGGTTAGTTACTGGGTCAGCAGTATCTAAGAACCGTTGTGCTCTAGTTTCGTTTAACCGCGACTTCACTGCTTGCCGTGCGTCCCATAGTGGTTGTAGGTCAGGGTTATCGTACTGCAGTTGCTGGTATTCAATGTCATTCTTCGCTAGGGCATATGTTAACTTCTCGGTAATAGGTGATATCTTAGTTGGTACCTCTATCCCTAACGACTCTAAGTATGCAGCGTACTTATTGTTACTGGCTAACTGAGCACGAGTAATAGGAGCGTTATCTAACAACTTATTACGATATAATATCTCCGCTGTCAGTGCTCGCTTTGTCCGTGGCCTATCTAGTACCAGATGCGGCTCGTTATACATACGTAAGGTTAAGTCCATCAGCTCTAACTCTTTGGACGGTATATGCGGTAACAACTGGTTGTAACACACCATTGTTATATTTACATCGTTTATACAGTACTTTTTAAGTTCGTGTGCCTGTGCTGTTGTGAGTGTGTCTAAGTTCTTAGTGTTAAACAGTTCGGTGGTTTTTCTATGCGCTGGGTTTACTCTTCTGATCAGTGCCGCTAACGAGTGCGATACTGAGTTCCCTGGCCATAGGAAGGCGGAGAATAACTGAGTGTCTCTATATTCACGTGGCGGTATACAGTGATAGTACAATGACAATATAGCCGCGTCGAACATCGTGTTATGGCATACTAAAATAATGTCATTATCAGGGACGAATAGTTTATCTAAGTATTGCTGGATATTATCTGTATGGATATAGGTGGTGGTGGATGAGATGTGAATGCCCATGCCGAAGACTTTAAACCGTGGGTCGTTGATATACTCTGGGTATGTCATCTTCGTTAGCGTATGATGAGTGCTATAAGTAGTCTCAAAATCTATTGTGATGGTTGTGGATGAGGATATCATACGGCTATGGCAATTAAGTCCTTGTTAGGTTGGATGGTGGCGTGCTCAGAAGTTATATCAATAAGCGATGCTATATCTAACGGGGTTATGTTCCAATTTATACGACCCTCAATAAACCTACCTCTCTGTGCGTTTCTGGTGGTCTGTATATAGTTCAAGTTGTTTTTGTTTAATATCGTATGGAACCCTTTACTGGATATAACATTCTGATCTGCTGTTATTGCAGTGTACAGAATATGTAGGTCTTTAGTGGATACCGAATGCCCTACAGTTTGGTTTAATGATGACTCTGCTCTTGGTTGTTTAGGCGGCTGATCAGGGGTGGTGCCGGTTATTAAGTTTAGTACCGATATGCCATTGTTTAAGGCTCTTACCTTATTATGTAATCTTGTAGGATCTAATTGGTGGAGTTCGATCTCCTCAACTGTCGGCATGGAATCCACAAACCATCTGAAATCCCCATCCCTAACAGCTGCACAGAACCTAGCTGGGAACGGTCTGGTAGCGTCTATCATCAACTCTTTGGCATAATTGCTTAGTGCTGTCTGGGCTGCGAACTCATCAAATTGATATGCTTTAGTGAACGATACAAAGTTAGGTAGTTCTTTAGCGATAGCTTCCTCATATGTTGTTTTAGGTGGGAGTGAGAACAGCTCTGGCATTGTGTTGGCTATTTTTTTAAGTGAGTGCTTCTGCCACGGACATATATTAAAACGGGACTCCTCACCAGTACCTAAATTAAACGCGTCCGTGTGGTTAGTACACATGATAAAGTTCGAATAGGACTTAATCGTTTTCTTGTTCTGCCTCATTGCTCGGACGGATATCTCAGGCTCAGTTATTAAGTTCTTCATACCCTCCATAGCGGCAGTGTGCTGTTTCGACTCTGACTTCACCTCATCTAACCCCATCACAATCAGATGCTCCAACTCAGCGTTAAATTCATCTGTTATTTGGTTAAATCTTAGCAATTGGGCGTGTTTACCAGAGAATATAGGTGCAAATATCTGACTAACTAATGTTGATTTGCCTGACTGAGTTGTGCCCTGTAATAACCACGCCCGTTTCGTTTTCTTACGGGTCTGTATAATATATGATATCCAATTCAATAAGTGCTCGAATTCTATTGATGACTCTTCTCTTGGTGGTGTTCCAACGCCATTCTTTAACGCAAAATATATAGTTGGGCAGAGCTTAGCTAATGTTTTGACAGTGTCAGTGGGATTGGTATAACCTATGGAGGTGGAGGTGGATGCTGGGAGGGTTAGAGCTGGAGTGTTAAGTACCGCGTTAGGGCGGAAACTGTTAATTTCATGTGTTTTAAAGTTAACAATATGTGAATCAGTTGGGTTGAATACAGGGTTCCAGTTTGGCATCTCTTTGGAATCTGGTAGTGCCCTATTATTATCTGCTAATGCCATTTCTAACCGCTCTGTTGACGAGTGCTGATACATTACCACAGAGTTAGTGGAGGTGTTATATTCACAGGATTGTATTGAATCTGATCGTTTTGAATAAAACCCGAATACTATCATATTGTTATCGTCCGGCTGATACATAGGGCCTAATTTCGTTATATCATCAGTGACACCGTTATCAGAGTTTAATATATCTGTTTCTGTCTCTTGTATCTCCTGTTCAATTAACTCTTTAAGCGTTCTTAAAAACGGTGCGTCTACATCGCTCATGAAGAACGCATCATCTGTTTTAAAGCAACGAACTAACTCAGGGTTGGATTTATACGCCCAGTATGAGTTCGAGTCACCGTTATTTAAATTCATACGGATATACGTATCATCTATATCTACTAATGTTAATGCCCCTTCACTGGGATGTGATAGTACCTTTACATCGTTGAGGGCATTATAAGTAGTGGCGAATAGTTTTGGGTGGTTTTTTAAACCTGTATCAGTGCGTAATTGTTTAATTACCGCCTCTTTCTCCTGATTTATTGACTCAACACCGGGGAGATCTGGTGGTAATGACACCGTTGGTCTGGATCGTATCGATAGCGTTATAGGTCTTTGAGGTGTGGTGGCGGGCATATTGTTAGGTGGGGCTATATAAACTATCCTTGAGTTCTCTGCTAAAGTGGGATCTATTACATAATGAAGGTTTCTGCCAGTGCCTGACAGTGTTAATTGTTGCTTAAACGGCTGATTAAAGTTTAATTGGGTGAGGAAATACTTCTTTACATTGGGTGCCATCGGCTTATCTAGGAGGAAAAACAGGTGACCTGATAGTATATACGGGTCTTCGGTTACATAAGCTGAAGCTGAATATTGCCATATAAATGACACATTATGGAAATAAGATGGTAGTGTTTCTATAAACGCTTGGGGTAAATTCTCTACATCGTGGTGGTTGGATAGTGTATATTTGTCTACATCTATGACTAATAATTCATTGGGGGATACCGATTGAGTCTTTTTAGCTCGGGACTCATTCTCTAACTTTCGCTTAAATTGGCCAATTAAAATGACATTCTGTTGGGCGGCTACCTCTTGTAATAATGGGTGAAGCTCTTCTATCGAGGTATATTCTACCTCTTGGGATGATACTCGGAATGGCACATTGGGGGTTTTCGATAATTTCTTTGTTTTTTGGTCATAACTCTTTGTAAGTGGTAATACAGTGTCTATAACAGTTAGGATCATGGATAGTGGCCTCTGGACAGTGAAAATAGGTATTTTAACATAATGAAAATGGGATGTCAAAACTATCGGTAACACCGCATCCATTTATTTGCGGTGTTGGGGCTAAGTTATTGCTTTACCGAGGTTTAATCTAGTTATTAACAATACCCTTACAGAAATGAGGTTAACCGCAAGTGGTTGAATTAACAACAGTAAGTATGAAGCAAGGTGCTTAAACAGCAAAAAAAGATAGTTTAGTTAAATTTCGTCTAAAATTTTTTAATTACATTTAATATATATATACGGGATGCGACTTAAAAAAAGGATGTGAGAGTGGGATTTTTAGTTGATATTGCTTATTATCAATGCTTTAGGACTACAAAAAGCCTAAAAAGGGCGAAACCGTCCGGTGTTGCTCTGAGATTTGCGGTGTTTATTGTTAGAAATGGTCATTTTTATAAGTGACCAGCTTATTTTGCTGTCAAATGTCATTTTTTAGGTTGTCAATTGGCGGCATGAGGCTAATTTTACGTCTTAGCCTAAGACGGATTTCTAAAGTTAAGCGCTTTTTATACTTTTTTACTGTTGTTAAGCGCGGTTGCTACTTTTCTATCGTTAACTGTACAGAGAACAAGTAGATTTACCACTTTATAAAAGCTAAAAGTGCTTAACTATTACTTAGAGGCAATAGTTAAGCACTTAGCGGACCCCATGGAGGCTAATAAAAAAATAGTCAGTCTAGCTACCAGTATTTCACTGATAGCTAATCTAACTATTAATTGCCTTAGCCACTTAGGCGGCTCTTCTCTCTACCGATTCACCACTCGTATGCTCGGTAAGATCTACTGAAGTATATCCTCCGTTCAACTCAGTCGCTTTATCTACGCCTATAGTCATCTCCTTCCAATGCTTAACAAACGGTGCGAGTTCTTGTACATCTCGCTCGTAGTTATTTTCGAAGAATGAGAACATTGTTGCCTGCTCATAAGTCGGGTCTACTCCAAACTTTGGTGGTTGTACCCAATCTATCGCTTGTTCGATCATTGTGAATATCACACCGTCGACTCCACCTTCATTCTCGAAAGCGTTGTCATGTCGATTAGGTATTGGCTCTATACCATCCATCAGGCTTTCTATAACTTCAATACCTTTTACTAGAGCAGCTAAAATCTTCGGCTTATCTGTTTTATCTAGATCAGCTTCAGCTCGTTCGATGACTAAATCAGGAATATGCACCGTCGATATATGCATCTTATTAATTTTATCGAATTCCCGTCCGAATGGTGCGACAGTTTGCCCAATCCAATAATAATGCTGAATCTCTCTTCGGATCTCTTCGATTTTATCCACTCGACTATCGACATCCATACCATACTTCTGTAGACGCTCAACTCTCTCCTTCTGTTTAACATAGGCCTGTGCCTTCATAAACATTTTAAACACTGCGTTATTCACAATGTTTCGGGTTAATACATCAAATCCAGGTACATTGCTTAACTCATTCAAATCGTACCCAGTTACATATTTCACATCTTTCTTTTTTGTTACTTTAGTCATAATTGACTCCTTTAATAATTAATATATAATGGTTTAGTGACTTCGTCACTGTTAGTGTTATGAGATACTGTTGATCTCGGTTCTTTGTTTCCCTCTAACGCTATCAAGATCTTTAGCGGATCTTGATACAAGAAACAACTCATTGTCGTTCCCCTAACCAGCTGTAATCTCCGTGCTTCCCGCTGTTGCTTTCTCTTAAATGCTCTATTCATCATATTCTCCATTTTATCTTCGTACTCATGTTGTGTATCTCCATTATTTATACAAGTCGTTATCCACCAAGTGTGTCTTGTTATAAAGTTCAATCACCTTATAAATAAACTCAGGTTGGTGGTGTCCGTGGTCAACAATCATTGTTATCAAATCTAAGAAGGATTCCTTAGAGTAACCATATCTATCAACATAGTTACTAATCATGTTATCAACATCAACTACATAATCAACAACTACCTCATCATCAAGATTAAAATCTTCTTCTAATCCAGTAATAATATCTTTAACCTTATTCAAACTTATAGACTTCTTCATAATATAACTCCTGTTGCGTTAAATAAAAATGAGTGAGTTTATGTCAACGAAATGTCAACACTCATACAACAAAAAGCAAAAGCCGAAAATCCACAAACCACATAGGAGAGCCGGAGAAGGGCGTTGACAAAAAAGGAAGGCTAGGGTAGGGGGGAGGTGCTGCGCAGAGCGTGACGGAGAGGTTAGGGGCACTGGATGGGCAGGGCTGACTACTGTCACTGCCTATAAACACTTGTCTTATGTCTATTTTTAGTTGTCAATGGTGGTATGCAGCCCATGCCATTTCCATTGATAGCGCCCATGCCATTTCCATTGATAGCGCCCATGCCATTTCCCCCCCAACTCTTGCTTTTAGGCTTTGGCAGTTGTTTGAGAGCTTTTGGCAGTTGTTTGAAAAAAAATAACACTAACGGCTTTATCGTTAGTGTTATTTTCCTCGGTTAGAACGGGTTAGCGACAGGTACTTGCTGGTCATCCCACTCATATATCATCGCGTAATTCAAATGCTTCTTATCCCTGCGATTCAAATATACAAATGCGGTTATGCCTCTACCGAAAACTCTGTAGTTAGCATTACCGCGTCCGACATCGGTCGATCTTTCGGCATCGTACCACTCACCGCCGATTAGTATTTTGGGGCTAGTATGATCGAGTTTAATCCCATCATTTCTAAGTGCTAAACCGATAACCTCACCGTCGATTTTTACACCGCCGGTTAGGGCACCTTTACTAGTTTCTAGAACCATTTTTACACCATTGTTATCATTACTCATGTTACATCTCCAGTTTGAGCCGACGAAATGCCGACTATCGCTTAACAAAAAGGCTTTTATCTGTTACCACCAGCGCTGTTAATGGTGGTAGCAGTTGGCAGTTGTTTGAAAAAAAATAACACTAACGGCTTTATCGTTAGTGTTATTTTCCCGGTTAGATGCGCCGGCGTTTTAACCCTGACCGGTTTCGCATTTTACGGTCTCTTCGGGCACTATGGGGGGTCGAGATTCCTTGAGCGTATATCTCTTCTTGCTCTAATCGGGCGTTCTGCTTAAATCGTGCTATTCTTATAGCCTCGATAAGAGCGTCTTCTGCTCTAGCCTCTTCTCTGGCTTCACGCACCGCGAGTACTTCAGGGCGGACGCGCTCCACCCACTCTGCCTCTTCTCGCCCGTGCTCCCAGGCGTAGTACGCGTTGTGTTCCGCCATTTCGGCCTCTGCCGCACTGTTTATGGCCTCGACTATCCACGCGCCCAACGAGATCATAGCTGTTGGGAGGACGAGACTATAATCCTCCAACCAAACATCTTCAGCACCACAACCGCAGCCACATGAACTCTCAACCCTAAACTTTTTAGCTATTAATGTAATCATTTGTATCTCCAATTTGAGCCGACGAAATGCCGACTATCGCTTAACAAAAAGGTTGTTCGTTCAATGGGTCCCCTATTGGGCTGATGGAATCCGAATCGGGAGTCAAGATTTGAAATCCGGATTGGCCCCCTCGTATAATCGCGGTGGGGGAAGGGTAGACAGGAGGTTATAAACCGTAAAAAATAGCTAAATTTTTGATAATCAATAAAAATTTTTTGATAATCAATAAAAATTTTTTGATAATCAGTAAAAAATTTTTGGCAAGCAATAAAAAATTTTTTGGCAAGTAATAAAAAAATAAAAAAATAAAAAATAATTTTTATGGTATATTAGCACTATGGAATCCATGAACGCAGATCAATATTTACATAATTTACCAAAACTTGACCGGCAGCAACAAGCGTTTGTACATAGTTACGCTAATTTACATAACGTTGGCGCTGCGGCTAACGCTGCGGGGATAACACGCGCAACGGCGTTACGGTGGATGAAGACAGATGCTGTAGCGGGTAACTTAGATTTCTATGAGAACGAGGCGTTAATAGAACATAAGGTGTCGAGAGATAAGTTAACGGCGATGCTGTTCGAGGCGCATCGTAAGTCGGCAACTTCAACTGAAGAGGTAGCCGCTATCCGTGAGCTAGGTAAGATGCACGGTGTGTACGAACCCGAGAAGACAGTGACAGTATCAGCTAACTATACTAAAATAGAGCAGATGGAAGAACTGTCGGATGATGAGTTAATAGCTATTATTAATGGAGCGTAGGCGAGCCAATGTTATGCCAGATTTGAAGTAATATGTCCCTGTGTCAAACTACAGACTGCGGTAAGCAGACAGACAACGACCCGGCAGTATGCGATAGATGCCTCAGTAAAGATCGGGTCAAATCGATACAAGAGCAGGAGTTAGCGAGGAGAGCATTAGCACGTAGGAGGTTGCTACCGTTTGTACAGCGGATGCAGACCGACTATGATGCAGGGTGGTTCCACAAAGATCTCTGCCATAAGCTTGAACAGTTCGCACAAGATGTAATTGACAAGAAATCACCACGACTAATGATTATGGCTCCCCCGCGCCATGGAAAGAGCAGACTAGCATCGGTTATGTTCCCTGCTTGGTTCTTAGGTAACCATCCAGCGATGGAGATTATTATGTCTTCGTACTCAGCTGACTTAGCTATGGATATGTCTAAAGATGTACGAACTATCCTTAGGGAGCAGAGTTATAAGACCGTATTCAAAGAGAGTAAGTTGGATCCAGATTCCCAGTCGGTAGCGAAGTGGAAGACAACAGAGAGCGGAGCGTTCACCGCAGCGGGTGTTGGTGGACCGCTTACTGGTCGTGGTGCTCACGTTATGATCGTGGACGATCCGATTAAGAACTTTGAGGATGCGAATAGTACAACTAACCGTGAGATGGCGTGGAACTGGTGGAACACTACAGCTTATACTCGTTTAGCTCCGGGAGCAGGGTGTTTGCTTATTATGACCCGCTGGCATCACGATGATCTGTTCGGGAGACTGTTAGAGCAGGAGGCAGAGGCTAAGAAGTTAGGGATACCTACTCAGAAATGGGATGTTGTTATGTATCCTGCTATCGCTACGGAGGACGAGAAGTACCGTAAGTCGGGTGAAGCGTTACATCCAGAAAGGTACCCGTTAGATCAGTTGAACATGATTAAGAATGCTCCGGGTAATGAGCGGAACTGGGCCTCGTTGTATCAGCAGACCCCTACGTTAGATGAGGGTGCCTATTTTAAAAAGGAGTTCTTTAAGTACTGGCAGACATCGTCAGATAGTGAGTCTCCAGATAAAGTTAAACCGGATAATCTGAATGTGTACGCAACTTGGGATTTAGCGTTGGGGCAGAAAGAGACTAACGATTATACAGCGAGCGTTGTGTTTGGGCTGGATCAGAATGAAAATATTTATGTATTAGATATAGTTCGTGAGCGTATGGACGCTATGGAGATCGTGGAGAAAATCATCGATCAGTACGAGCAGTGGAAACCGATAGCTACGGGTATAGAGCGCACGCATATGCAGATGGCGCTAGGACCGTTTCTCAATAAACGTATCCGCGAACGGAAAGCGTACTCGTTATATATCCACGAGCAGTTACCGGGACGACGGGATAAAGAGTTAAGGGCGCGATCCATTCAGGGACGTATTCAGCAGGGGAAAGTGTTCTTCCCAAGACACGCGCCATGGCTACATACGCTCACGACTGAGATGTTGCAGTTCCCAGCTGGTACTCACGATGACCTATGTGACTGTTTAGCATATGCGGGTCTTTTACTCGAAGAACTCAGTGCCCCAGAAAAAAGGATTGACAAACCAGTAGTTTCGTGGAAAGATAAGCTTAATAGATATTCAAGTTCATTTGGTGGACGTAAATCAGCGATGACTGCATAGGAGATATAGAATGGCGTTTTTAGCAATGATAAGAGATGAACCCTACGTGTTCGACAATAGAGAACAGTTTAAAGTTTTTGCACGTTCTTCAGGGATGCACCCAACAGCAATAAACCGGGTTCAGTTACAAGAGATGCCGCGCGGGGAGGCGGATGCGATAGTTGGGGACTTTGAGGCTAGTAAATACCCGTCGTCTTTAGGGGTTACACCACCTAATGCGTGGGAGACACCCCCTCCTCCACAGCAGCAGGAGGATTTAACATTTTTCGATGCTGTTACCGGTAATAGACCGTTAGATTATGTACGAAACCCTAATGAGTTTAATTTAAAAGACGAGGTAGCACTAGCTGAACAACAACGTGTTCAAGCAGAAAATGCTGACCGTCTATCTAAAAAATACTGGCCTAAGTTTAACGGAGAGTCGTACCCGAACTATTCAGCGGCTCAGGCTGCCCGAACTAGGGCACAGGATCAGTTATCAGCCGATGCAGAACAGGAAATTATAGATCGAGAGGTGCGTGGAGGCGGGTTAGGTACAATGCCGCAAAATATTGCACCGGCACCTCCTGCACCGATAGCACCAGCACAGAATACTCGCCCACCTGTAGTAGAGATGGGGCAACCAGCTGATCCGACTATTGCCCGTGATAGTAGCGGGCAGTATATACGTACAGGTAGCGGCGGGTTCCTAAGGACTACAGATTATGACAACCCTGTTAAGGAAGCTTGGGAATTCTAAGTATGAAAGATGAACGTAAGATAGCACAATATAACTATCAGCGATATACGCGAGCGCGTGATGCTGGGCACTTAGATTATGTGGATATCGCACGGAAGTGTGACGCGTTCTATACGGGTGAACAATGGGAAAAGAAAGATATAGATAAACTTAACGCGCAGGGAAAACCAGCGTTAACGATTAATACTATCCTTACCACAGTTAATACTGTATTAGGGGAACAGGCACGTTCTAGAGGTGAGATTAGTTTTAAGCCTAGGAGAGGTGCTACGCAGGAAACAGCTGACACCCTCACTAAGTTAGCGATGCAGATCGGAGATAACAATAAACTTGATTGGGTTGAGTCGTCTATATTTGCTGATGGACTTATCCAAGATCGCGGGTACTACGATATACGTATAGACTTCGATGATCATATTGAGGGAGAGATTAAGATTAAATCTCTTGATCCATTAGATGTAGTACTTGATCCAGATGCTAAGGAATACGATCCAGCTACTTGGAACGAAGTGTTTACTACTAGATGGCTTAGCCTCGATGAAGTAGAGATGACGTATGGTAAGAAAGCGGCTAAAGATCTTAGGAACGTTGTAGCATCACGTTCGGAGTTTGGGGAAGATACTATTGTATTTGAAGACCGGAACTTTGGGCAGCCAAATGATTTTGATACCTACGTAGATGAAGAGGCTAATCGTTCTATCCGTATGGTACGTATTATTGAGCGCCAGCACCGTAAGATCCATATGGCGTGGCATTTCATTAACCCTGAGACCGGTGATACACGCCAGGTCCCAGAGGGTAAGGATATGAAGCGTATAAAGTACTTCGCCGAGGTGAACGGGTTAATGCTGAAGAAAAAACCTATTCGGCAGATACGATGGACAGTAAGTGCTGATAACGTAGTACTACACGATGACTGGTCACCGTATGAGAGTTTTACTGTTATACCGTTCTTCCCGTACTTTAGACGTGGTAAGCCATTTGGTATGGTTCGTAACCTTATATCGCCACAAGAACAGTTAAATAAAGTATCGAGCCAAGAGTTACACGTAGTTAATAGTGCTGCGAACTCCGGTTGGGTTGTTGAGCGCGGATCGTTAGCTAATATGACTGTTGGTGAGTTAGAGACCCGTGGGGCTGAGACTGGACTTGTAATCGAAGTTAATAAGGGTTCACAAGAGCCTACTAAGATACAAGCTAACCAAATCCCATCAGGGCTTGATCGCATATCAGCAAAAGCGGCAAACAATATTAAAGAGATTTCCGGTATATCTGACGCTATGTTGGGGCAGAGTCCGGCAGAGGTTTCAGGTGTAGCACTTGAGGCGAAGACTCAGCGTGGATCGGTTCAGATCCAAACACTGATTGATAACTTGGCCCGTACTAGACACTTCCTTGCTGAGAATATGTTACAGCTTATACAACGGTTCTATAATGAGCACCGCGTGATACAGATTACCCGTGGTAATATGGCACACCCTGAACAACAGGGGGAAGCGATTAGTATTAATGCCCCAGATCCGGCTACAGGTGAGATTATTAATAATCTTACTATAGGCGAGTACGATGTGGTTATTAGTAATCAGCCTGCACGCGATACATTTGATGAGTCACAGTTCGCAGAGGCGTTGAACCTCCGTACTGTAGGTGTTATGATCCCTGATGATGCTATTATTGAGTACTCACATCTGTCACAGAAATCGAATCTGGCTGAACGTATACGTAAGATGAATGGTCAGGGTACACCTACTGAAGAAGAGCGTGCGGTACAGGAGCAGGCTGAGGCGATGGAAGCTAGATTGCTTGAGCTCGAGATGGCAGAGACAGAAGGTAAGATTGCTCAGATTAATGCACAGGCAGCGCTAACAAATGCTAAAGTACGCGATATCGAAACCGATGGCGATGACCTAGAGCTTGAAATTCATAAACTTGAACAGACATTAATGAACGCCCGTGAGGAGAGAGCTAATAAACTAAAACTAGCTAAACTTCATACGGACGCTAATATACAGAAAGCATCTACTGATGCTGGAACGAGATTAACCCTGGCCGCAGTTAATGGTAGCAGTAAGAGCGGCTAAAATTTACATCACCTATAGGAGTTTATAATGAGTAATGAAGAATTAAGTCCGTTTGATGCGGAGAATGACGTTGCGGCTATCCCAGTTGAAGATGATAGAGGCGACATAGTAGTAGAAGAGGTAGAAGACATCCCAGCGGTGGATGAACCTAAATCAGAAGAAGAGCTGATTGTTGAAGAAGCTCTAGAACCAGAACCAGAACCAGAACCAGAACCAGCTACGATACCAAAAGCTCGACTTGATGCAGAGTTGGCAAAACGGCGTGCGGTTGAAGCTAAACTTGCTGAGTATGAGCAGTCACAACCTACTGGAGTACAGAGTGAATTTGATTTCGATACTAAAGAAGAACTATATGCAGATGCTATTCTTGATGGAGATAAGGAACAAGCTCGTACGCTTAGGGCGGAGATTAGACACGCTGAAAAGCAGCAGTATCAAGCAGATGTTGCGTATCAGTCAAACAGTACGTTAAATCAAGCTAAAGAGCAGCGTGATTTTGATGCAGCTACTGCACGTTTAGTAGCATCGAATAATGTTTTTGATGAGGCTAGCCCAGGTTTTAACGGAGATTTGGTTGATAGAACAAATGTGATGTTTGCCGGATATGTTAACCAAGGGTATACAAGATCAGATGCTATCCAGATGGCAGCCGAGACTATGCTTCAAACTGTGGCTCCCGTAGCGTTAGGTGGGGCTACTCCAAAGACTGTACAAAGTAGGGTCGCGGAAAAAGTAGCGGCATCGGCTAAGCAACCACCTACTGCAGGCGGTATGAATGGAGCTTCTGCGGGGAAGAGTAACATACCGGACGTTATGTCTATGGACGACGCGCAGTTTTCGGCATTCGTAGATAAAGAACCCGATACGTACCATGACCTCAGAGGGGATTTTGTACCAGGGTAAGTGAAATAGTACTTGACACTACTATTCTTTAATGTAATAGTAGTGTTATTAAACACCTCGCAAGCACGGAGAGTCGAGCCTCTTTAGATTAACTACCAAAGTAGTTCTTGTTATACTGGGCAAGTAAAATATATTTTGGGCGTAAAATTTACAGTTAATAGGAGCCGCCATCCTTAGTTTTTTATTTTAACTTTATAGGAGAAAGCAAAATGGCTTTTACTAACTTTGCCGCACTAACTTCTGAACAGAAGAAAGTATGGTCACGTGACTTATGGAAATATGCACGTAATAACTCTTTCATTAATAAATTTGCAGGATCAGGCTCTAATGCTATGGTTCAGCGTATTAGTGAGCTTACTAAAACTGAGCGTGGAGACCAAGCGGTCATCACACTTTTAACTGATCTTGAAGGCGACGGTACTGTAGGTGATAATACACTTGAAGGTAACGAAGAGCAGATCAAGGCATACGATAAAGTAATTCGCATTGACCAAATCCGTCACGCGAATCGTACTACAGGTCGTATGGCTGATCAGAAAACTATCGTTAACTTCCGTGAGAACTCACGTGATGCATTAGCATATTGGTTGTCAGATCGTATGGATCAGATGGCATTCTTGACTATGTCAGGCGTTGGTTTTAATTATACTACTAGTGGCGTAGCACGTTCAGGGTCTAGTCTTGCTAGTCTTGAGTTCGCTTCAGATGTAAGCGCACCTACAGCTAATCGTCACTTCCAGTGGGATGCGACTAATGGACTTTCAACTGGCGATGTTACTGCAGTAGGCGCAGCTGATACTCCTAGTTATGCTATGCTTGTCGAGATGAAAGCTAAGGCTAAAGATAAGTTTATCCGCGGTATTCGTGCAGGCGGCGGCGAGGAAGTTTTCCACGTCTTTATGTCTCCACAGGGTATGGCTAAACTTAAACTTGATTCAGACTACCTAGCTAACGTTCGTAACGCTGGTGTTCGTGGATCTAAGAATGAGCTCTTTGCTGGTTCAACTTCTGTGCTAGTAGACGGTATGTGGATTCATGAATATAGCCACGTACTAACTCCAGCAGCATCAGCTGATACTGGTGAAGGTGCTTGGGGCGTTAAGGGTCAACGAGTTCTTATGTGTGGAGCTCAGGCTCTCGCTATGGCTGACCTTGGCAAACCTTCTTGGGACGAGAAAGATTTCGACTATAATAATCAGAAAGGTATTAGTACCTCTAAGATTATGGGTATGTTGAAACCTAAGTTCCATTCAATCATCGATTCTGGCGTTGAAGACTTCGGTCTAATCGCAGTCGATACTGCTATTTAATGGAGAACTATCATGGCAATTACTAAAGATGCTGGTCGTCAGACTACACTTACTGCAGATGTGGATTTCACGTTTGCTTCGCTAACTAATGGTTCTGCTGAAGCTGCTATTGACCTACCTAATGGTGCGGTTGTAACAGGAGGTTTTGTCGTAGTTGACACTGCTTTCTCTACAGGCGCTACACTAGATGTAGGTGATGGTGGTGACGACGACCGTTATACTTCAACTGCTGTTGCAGTAACTACTGGGCGCACAGCTCTTACCTTAACAGGGTATGAGTATACTGCGGCTGATACTATTGATATTACTATGAACTCTACGGCTACTGCTGGTGCAGCACGCCTAGTAGTTGAGTATTATGTTGATGGTAGATCTAGTGAGGTACAGGCGTAAAACCCTAATGGCCCTCCCTATTGGTTTAGCGGGGGCCACCAAGTTTCCTCATTGGTGATGTGGAAAACCGACAACACTGGTCTTTTCTGGTGTTGTCCCTATTTTTTTAAGGTGTGGCATAATGGCATTATTATTTTCAAGATTAGGTATTAGATTTACCAACGGTGTAGAAAGAGGATATATACCCTCTAGGCGACCTATTGATATTGACGATAGTCTTGTTGATGCGGCACTTGCAGCAGGAGCGGAGCTCATAGGAGCCCGTCCTGAACCTACCCCTGTACAAATTACAGCGGTAGTAGATGAACCCATTGATGGGGCTAGCGCGGAGCTTATAGCAGCGCTTAAAGATATGATGGATAAGGAGAGTAACCCGCTGACAGCTAGGGGCTTGCCTAGGCTTGATACATTAAAAGAGTATTATGGTAAGGATATAACTACTGCGCAGCGTGATGCGGCTTGGGAAGCTATGTAATGGCCTTAGCTAGCGCAGTTATCAGTCGTGTACGAGACCTGCTTAATGATACAGGTAGCGTTAAGCATTGGACAGATAATGAGATGCTACGATGGCTCAGTGATGCACAGCGTGATATAGTGTCTCAGATCCCTACTGCTAATACAACTATAGCTTCGTTTACTCCGGTAGCCAGTAGTAGCGAGCAGAGTTTATCAGGAATAAGTAACTTCCATAGGCTTCTTAAAGTTATGCGTAATACGCATGATACAGATAATAGGGTCACGCTATTAAGTACAGAGGACGAACTCGGGATTATTAGTACAAGTTGGCATACAGCAGCGGTTAATTCTAAAGCAACAGCTGAAAGATATGTGTATGATTTAGTATCCCCAGATGTTTTCTATGTATACCCAAATGTAAATACGACAACTAGGCTTGAGCTAAAATATTCGACTTTACCTATTGAGGTATCTGCTACTGGCGATACTTTAGAGCTCCCAGATGAGTTCTTACCACTTATGACAGATTATATGGTGTATAGAGCGTTTGCAAAGGATACAGATTTTGGCAGTACAACTAATGCTAAAGTTTATTTAGATAATTATAATGCGGGAATAGCCGCCAGAGGTGCATCGTAAATGGCACAGGTAGCATTTGAAACTTTAGCCGATGAACTACGAATAGATATTCCAGAGGTAGTTGATGCTCTAGCTATCCGTGAAGTTCGCAATATAGCGATAGATTTCTGTGAGCGGACTCGTTGCTGGAAGTTCGAGCAGGATACTATAATAACCACGACTAATAGTGAATATGATATGGAGCCTCCATCAGGGGCGGTCGTATCTGAGATTATCAGAGTTGAGTACGGTGGCACTATCCTCGTGGGAAAACCTTATGAGAAGCTGATTAATTATACATCTGGGGCTACCCAGTATTATGGGATGATTAACCCTAAGGTAATAAGACTTTCACCTACTCCGGTAGCGGGTAAGGCACTAGATATGCTGGTAGTGCTTAAACCGTCTACGACTGCTAAACGGATTGAAGATTATATATTTAATGAGTATTCTGATGCTTTCAGGCATGGGGCACTTATGAGGCTATTTGCTATGGCTAATAAGCCGTGGACTGATGGGTCTTTAGCGGGATATCATAGGGATGAGTACCGTGATCTTATAGACGTAATTACAACTAAAAGTGAGACAGGCGGCGTTAGGACAATGCACACAGTTCAATACGGGGGCATCTAATGGCCTCGGTATCATTTAAATTATTTAAAGGTATATCCCCAAAGTTAGATCCTAAAGAGTTGCAGGGCGGGTATGCACAGATAGCCTCAAATATAGACCTTACCTCAGGTAAAATAAACCCGTTAAAATCCCCGTTAGCATCAGGGAGTAGCACATTTTCAGCTGTTGCTAAAAGTTTATATGGGTTTCCTAATGGGGCTGGTACTTTATGGTTTGAGGATAACGACGAGCATAGCGTAGTACAAGGGGCAGTACCAGGGACTACTGAGAACAGAACTTACCTTAGTGGTGGGGCAGTTCCAGAGATGACATATGCCTCACTAAATACTGGAGTAGCACCGTTCCCTAATACTACACGCCGTCTTGGGGTTCCACCTCCGGTTAGCGCACCAGGTATTGGTACGCCAAGTACAAAGGATGAGCATACTGATCCAGCTGATTCAGATAAAATTACTACTGCATATGTGTGTACTTACGTTACGGACCAGTATGAAGAAGGTCCTCCTAGTGTGCCATCTGGACTTATTGATATATATTATGTAGATCAAGAAGTGACCGTTACAGTTCCTAGTACGCCAAGCATTACAACTCCTACGGGCGCACCCACACCTAACATAACGAAGGTGCGTATATACCGTGTAGCTACAGGTACGACTGGAGCAGCATATCAGTATGTGACGGAGACTACTCCGGGCAGCGTTATAACAGACGGTACGCTTACAGAGAATCTAGCCGCGTCTATTACTAGCACTAACTGGCTTCCACCACCTCCATTCAACACAGTAGCGGTTTCATCAACTACATACCAGTATGACTGGGCCTACCCTACAGGTGCGCTCAAAGGTCTTACTATGATGGCTAACGGCATTATGGCAGGGTATACAGGTAAAGAGATTTGTTTTAGTGAAGCCTACTACCCACATGCTTGGCCTGAAGAGTATCGGATCACTATAGACTATGACATAGTGGGATTAGCTGCAGTTGGACAGACACTTGTGGTATCCACTAAGGGCAACCCTTACCTAGTTACTGGTGTATCACCTAACTCACTTACGCAAACTAAGCTAGAGGTTAATCAGGCTTGTGTGTCTAGTCGTAGTATGGTGGACATGGGTGAGAGTGTTCTATATGCAGCACCAGATGGTATTGTTCAAGTTAAGAGTTTTGGAGCTAAGTTAGTTACAGGAGATATTATAGATCGTGACTACTGGCAGAGTCTTACACCTAGCGGAATCCACGCCTATTACTGGGAAGATAAGTATGTAGGTTTCCACAGTACTGGCGGGTTTATATATGACCCGAGCAGCAATGACTTTACTACGTTTACTCATACGGCTACGGCGGGGCACAATATATTAGAAGAGGATTCACTGTATATATCGCAGGGTACGAGTATTACTAAGTGGGCACAAGGTACCGCGGGTACGTTTACATGGAAATCTGCTGAGTTAATGTTAGATAAACCTTTAGCCTTTTCAGCAGTACAGGTTATAGGTCATCATACAGTTGCTGAACCTGTAGTACTTACACTGACTTTAGATGGGGTTGAGCAGACAGCAGTGTCTATTACAAGTAATAGTCCAGTTAGGTTGCCTAGCTACCCAAGAGTCTATAAGTATGAGATACAAGTATCAGGTACTACCACAGTTGATTCTATAACTTTAGGTAATACGATAAAGGATCTAGGTTCCCTATAATGTCAGAGACTAAGATACCAGCTATCCCAGAACCACCACAGGGAGCTTTGTATGGGTTCCTATCAGCCGTAAAGAATGCAGTTGAAGTAAGGCTAGGGTTAAGAGGAGATAAGCTTGACAGAGCTGTAACGCTTAGAGAGCTGTTTAGTTCTGGGGTTATTACAGGTATTAGTGGTGGTATTAGTGCTCCAGTATCTAGTGGGTCAGCTTGGGGGTATACTTTAGCAGTTCCTCCAGTTGACCTAACACCCCCTCCAGCACCGACTTCATTAACTACTGGAGCTACATGGAGCCAGATATTCCTTGAGTGGGATTGGGGTACATACTCTAACCACGATGTTACTGAGATATGGAGAAGACAGGTAGGCACTGATCCAGCAGTTAATTACGGTACATGCTCTTTTGATGGAGAAGCTTATTCAGACGGATGCCAGATGGTAGCTTCTCCATCGGGTAAGGTATGGCAGGATAATGTTGGAGATATCGTTAATGCTACAGGTGATGGGCAGGAGTATTACTACTGGGTTAGGTTAAAATCAACTGCTGGAATTACAGGAGACCCCTACCCATCTGCAGCAGCAGGTATTTTAGGTACACTTACAAAAGATCCAGCTCATGCACTAGCTTTACTTACAGAGTCTATAACGTCATCAGAGTTATCGACTAACCTAATCTCTAATATTACAACAACGATGTATACTACGAGTACGAGTGGGGTTAAACCTACCACTAAGCCAGATGGCTCCTCTCTGGTGGTAGGTGATCTCGTAGTTGATGCAGCTAATAATTTTATAATATACCGTTATGCTGGATTAGATGGCAGCACTCCACCTGTACCTATATGGGTATCTATTAGGGATAGCGGTATAGCTCAGGCACTTGGTCTGGCAGGAGATGCACAATCTACAGCAGATGGTAGTATTCAAGGGTTTTTTCAGGATGCTATACCTAGTACCGCACAGTCGTCTTTTGGGGATATATGGATAGATACTGATAATTCAGCTGTATTAGATAGTAGTGCTATATTTAGGTATGAAAACCAAGATGGCGGAGCATTAGTAGATGCTACCGGAGACACCTCTTGTAATAGCGGAACATCAGCATGTGTTCTATCTTGGCAAGGTGCGAGTAGTAGTGCTATCGGCGGGGTGTATCTAAAAGCGTACCAAGCAGAAACAGACGCGGGTGTAGCACAAGCTACAGCAGATGGCATTATTCAAGGGTTTTTTCAGGATGCTGAACCTAGTATAGCTCAATCCTCTTTTGGGGATATATGGATAGATACTGATAATTCAGCTGTATTAGATAGTAGTGCTATATTTAGGTATGAAAACCAAGATGGCGGAGCATTAGTAGATGCTACCGGAGACACCTCTTGTAATAGCG
>Ga0209556_1000597_pt1 | contig 22381 bp, 18 predicted proteins | sample SaaInlV_150m_DNA_5_FD_184652 | JGI IMG/M metagenome (GOLD analysis project Ga0209556, IMG submission 184652) | Marine microbial communities from expanding oxygen minimum zones in the Saanich Inlet - SI037_S3LV_150m_DNA (SPAdes) (version 2) | ecosystem: Environmental > Aquatic > Marine >...
CGGCAATATGCGAGCCGAGGTGATGCACGGCGTCCGCCAACCCCATTTGACCGATCCGCCTGAATTGTTGGGCCCTCTGGGTTGGTGGTGGTCAATCCAGTCGAAGTTCGGTCATGTAACGACAGCGAACGAAAAGATCGCCGACGCTGATGAACGCGAACAATTACGTTCACTGATGATAGAGGGATTGGATCAGGGGGGCATCGGCATCGGTCTGCCCCTGGACTATTACAGTGAGGGGATCGATAGCGAAGAGTTGCGCGCGATCTTCGAGGTTGCTTCGGCGCGAGCAGCGCCTATTTTCATTCATATCAGGCGAGGCATTAACGGTGATCCAGCAGGGCTATATGAAGTGCTCACGCTGGCCCGAGAGACAGGCGCATCGATTCATATTTGCCATATCACCCACAATGCAATGGTGAACCTGGAACTGTTTCTGAAGGAAATAAGGCTGGCCCAGGCGGACGGTGTTGACGTGACGACAGAGCTGCTTCCTTATACCGCAGGTTCCACATCTATTGGCGCAGCGGTATTCGGCCGAGATTGGCGAACTATTTTTAACATTGATTACGGTGATGTGGAATGGGCTGCAACCGGTGAGCGATTCACCCAGGAACTGTGGCTAGACTATCGGGCGAATCAGCCCAATGGGCAGGTGGTCCATCATTATTTAAGTGAGGACTGGAATCGCCGAGCGGTCGTTGAGCCCGGTCTGATGGTAGTCAGCGATTTGCTGCCGATGTTCACTGAGGAAAGTAAAGTCGCACCACATAACGGCGCTTTCGCTCGTGTGCTTGGTCGCTATTATCGTCAAGAGGGTTTGCTTGATCTGAAGACAGCATTAACAAAAATGACACTGCTGCAAGCAAAAAGGCTGGAACAGGTAGCGCCTGTATTTAAAAACAAAGGTCGGCTTCAGGAAGGTGCAGATGCGGATATCACCATCTTTGATCCGTTAACGATTATCGACAAGGCGACCTACCAGGATCCCTATCAGGCATCCGAGGGCATTCATCATGTGCTGGTCAACGGGGTTTTTGTTGTCAGAGACAGCGAATTGATAGCAGATGCGTTTCCGGGAAAACGACTCAGTGCAGGCCAATAGCCAATCACTATCACCGTCACTGATGAACATCCCGACCAATATGATCTTGTCTCATTCGATCTCCAATTGGGTGATTGTCTTTGCTTTGATATCAGGACACTTCACGGTTCATTGCCGGGTCAAGCACCGATGAGTAGTCAGCGGCGATTCACGGTCAGATTGGCGGCAGAGGATGGTCGTATTTGCTATCGCGGCGATTGGGCTGCTGCTGAACGAGCAGAATTTGAAAAATATGGTCATCAGCACGGTGATGCGATTGATAGTGATTTTTTCCCGCGTTTGTGGCCTAAATGTGAATCGGACAAATATTCATATAAGGATAATCAATGCATCTAGCTAGATTCCCCCGGTTACGGTTTGCACACTTACCAACACCGCTTGAGCCGATGGAAAACCTCTCCCGCCTGTTGGATGGTCCGAACATCTGGGTCAAGCGCGATGACTGCACTGGTCTTGCCGGCGGCGGCAACAAAACACGTAAGCTGGAATTCCTGATGGCAGACGCCGAACAGCAGGGCGCTGACACCATCATCACGCAGGGTGCTGTGCAATCCAATCATGCCCGACAGACCGCCGCTATCGCTGCCAAACTGGGTTATGAATGTTATTTGTTACTGGAGAACAGAACCGGTTCAGACGACCCGGACTTTCTTGCTAACGGTAACGTGCTGCTCGATGACATCTATAACGCCAGGCTCAGTGACTTTCCAGCCGGAACCGACATGAACCAGGAAATGCTAAGTCTCGCCGAAGAGCTGCGCGTCGCAGGTAAGAAGCCATACATTATCCCGGGTGGTGGCTCGAATCGTATTGGCGCGTTGGGTTACGTCAACGCAGCCTATGAGTTGGTCGGGCAGTGTAATGATCAAGGATTAAAGGTTGATCACATCGTCCATGCGACTGGTAGTACCGGGACTCAAGCAGGATTGGTAACCGGTCTGACGGCAATCCATAGTGGTATTGATCTGATGGGTATCAGCGTCAGAGCGCTAAAAGAGGCGCAAGAAGAAAATGTTTATCGATTGGCGTGCGAGACAGCGGAGCTTATCGGTTCATCGGCGGCGCTGAATCGCTCGGACGTCGTGGCGAACAGTGACTATGTCGGTGAGGGTTATGGCATGCCAACCGATGGCATGATCGAAGCGGTTGAAATGACCGCCAGACATGAATCGATTTTGCTGGACCCGGTTTACTCTGGTAAAGCTATGGCAGGTTTGATCGATCTGGTTCGTCAGGGCTTTTACCGGCGCGAAGAGAACATTGTGTTTATTCATACCGGTGGCGCGCAGGCGCTATCGGGCTATCGAAGTTTGTTCGGGCAACGGGTGGTCTGACGTTAATGGAAATTATCAAACAGGCACCATCTTTGAGAGCTGACGATGACCCGGAGGTGGTCAGACGGGTTACAGAGATCATCAATAATATTCGCCAAGAAGGCGAGACAGCGGTTAGACGGTTGGCGCGAGAATTAGATGATTGGGAGCAGGATTTTGTTCTCAGCGATGAGAAGCGAACGGCCTTAATAAGTCAGGTTTCCGAGCAGACTAAAACTGATCTGCAATTTGCCTGGCATCAGATTAAGCGATTCGCCCAGGCACAAATGGATAGCCTGACAGAATTTGAAATTGAGACCGAACCCGGTGTGACACTCGGTCAACGATTGGTGCCGGTGGGCGCGGCCGGCTGTTATGTGCCGGGTGGACGATACGCGCATGCGGCGTCGGCGCTGATGAGCATCACCACCGCTAAGACCGCAGGTGTTTCGAAGATCATTGCCTGTTCGCCGCCAAGGGGCGAGAGCATTCATCCGGCGGTCGTCTATGCGATGGACCTGGCAGGCGCTGATGTCATTCTAGAGCTCGGTGGAGTGCAGGCTATTGCAACGATGGCTTTTGGGCTTTTTGATCAGCAAGCAGTTGATATGCTGGTTGGCCCAGGTAACCACTATGTCGCCACGGCGAAGCGGCTGCTATTTGGTGAAGTCGGCATTGATGTGCTGGCTGGACCCACTGAATCCGCAATCATTGCTGATGCGAGCGCGGATCCGATGGCTATTGCGATTGATCTGGTCTCGCAAGCCGAGCATGGTCCGGACTCTCCGGTTTGGTTGATGACCGACAATCGGGACATCGCAGATGAAGTGATGCTGCTGGTCCCGAGAATCGCCGCAGGTATGCCCAATGCTGAAATCATCAATCAAGCCTGGCAGCAACACGCTGAAATCGTCCTCTGTGAAGACCGGGATGAGATGGTTCAGGTCAGTGATCGCTATGCGCCCGAACACTTGCAGATTCTGGCAGCTGATCATGATTGGTGGCTGGCTGAGCTCCGCAACTACGGTTCATTGTTCCTTGGTGAGGGAAGTACGGTAACTCATGGTGATAAATGTTCAGGGACTAATCACATACTGCCGACTCGAGGTGGTTCGCGATTTACCGGTGGGTTAAATGTACAGAAATTCGTCAAGGTATTGACCTGGCAGAAAATTGATCAGGCTGCGAACCGGTCGATGAGCGCTGTGGGTTCTCGAATCTCGCGCGTCGAAGGTATGGAGGGGCATGCGCGTGCGTGTGATTGGCGACTTCGTAAATATTTCCCGGAGGAGGATTGGGCCTTCGACGTGCCTGAGATGACTGATCTAGAGAACAGGGAGTCATGAAACGTTTTCAAAAGTCGTTCCTCAAGCAAGAACCCTTGCCGCAGCGTTCGATAGAATGGGTTACCGAGGTCATGACGACGGGGCGATTGCATCGTTATGACGTCACGGATGATGATCCCGGACACGCTGCTCTGCTGGAGCAGGAGTTCGCTGTTTATCAAGGCAGTCGTTTTTGTCTGGCGGTAGCTTCCTGTGGCTATGCGCTGTATATCGCGATGCTCGCAGCTGGCGTGAAACCCGGGGACGGCGTTTTGTGCAATGCTTTTACATTGGCGCCGGTACCCGGTGCAATTGATAACTGCGGTGCAAAACCCATATTGGTCGAGACCACTCGTGATCTGACGATTGATCTTGATGATTTACGAGCCAAGTGTGGTCAAGCGAAGTTTTTGCTGCTATCTCACATGCGCGGCCATCTCTCAGATATGGACGCGATTCGTGACATCTGTGCAGAGCGTAGTATTACGCTGATTGAAGATTGCGCTCATTCTCTGGGTGCCTGGTGGGGCGATAAACGTAGTGGTGGCTTTGGTGAGGTTAGCTGCTTCAGTACCCAATCTTACAAGCATCTGAACTCAGGCGAAGGTGGCCTGCTGGTGTCTGACAACGAGGACATTATGGCGAAGGCTATTTTGTTGTCCGGTTCATATATGTTGTTTGATCGACATCTTGCGGCACCGGATGAGAATCGAATGGCAGAGCTTGCGACGATGACACCGAATTATAGTGGCCGCATGGACAATATGCGGGCGGCTGCACTAAGAGCGCAGATTCCTAATCTTGATGTGAACTGCGCGCGTTGGAATGAGCGCTATGAGGTTCTCGCAGAGGGTTTGCAAGCCATCGCGGGGGTTCGCTTGCCAAATCGTTTCGCTGAAGAACGATACGTTGGTAGCTCGATTCAGTTTTGTTTACCGGACTACTCGCAAGATCAGATGACTGCGGTGGTTCAAGGCTGTGCCGAGCAGGGTGTGGAATTGAAGTACTTTGGTTATGACGAACCCAGGGGCTATACGAGCCGGTTCGATAGCTGGCGCTATCTTCATCATGGGATTCAACCTGAAACCCTGCCGAGCACAATACGGACGTTGGCGACTTTACTGGATATGCGAGTGCCTTTAACTTTTGATATAGAGGATTGCCATCTGATCGTAGAGATCATTGCTGATGTCTTGAGGCAAGTGGATGTCTGAATCTTCTTTAACGATCGGTGTCCTTGGTGGCATGGGGCCGATGGCGACCATCGATTTATTGCAGCGCATTATTCGCCTGACCCCGGCATTGGACGATGTTGATCACATCCGAACCCTGGTGGATAACAATCCCAAAGTGCCGTCGCGAATTAATCATCTGATTAATCGACAGGGCGAAAACCCGGCGCCGGTGCTGGTTTCTATGGCTGAGTCTTTGGAGTCAATGGGGGCTGATTTTCTAGTGATGCCCTGCAATACTGCACATCTTTATGCACAAGAGATTGAGTCAGCCGTTCGTATCCGGTTTCTGAACATGGTTGAGTTGACCGTTGAGCGTGTTGCTACTCAGGTCCATGCTAGTAAAGTGGGTTTGCTTGCTTCCACCGCTATTCATCAAACAAAATTGTATGAATCAATTTTCGCCAGCCGAGGCATAGCAACGGTGGTGCCCGACGATGCGCTTCAATCTCAATTGATGAAGCTCATCATGGCGATAAAGGCTGGAGACTTGAACGAATCAGATTTATTACAGCGGACCGTAGAGCATATGTTAGCGGAGCAGGCAGAGTGCGTAGTGATTGCGTGTACGGAACTTTCTGTCCTGGGTGATTCTTTGGATGTACACGTGCCCGTCATTGATGCGTCGCAATGCCTGGCTGAAGTAGCCGTACAACTTGCCCTTGGAGGAAAAGCTTATGAGTGATGGAATAGATCAGGCGATTAATAGTGCGTTCGAGCCTATCGCCAGCGCCATGGTCGATATTGTATTTGTGTCGGTCAATATTGGTGGGACTGAACTTCCGTTGATTGTGGCTTGGCTGGTGGTCGGAGCGGTGTTTTTTACAGGGTATTTTGGTTTCATCAACATTCGCGGCTTTACTCATGCCATTAGAATTGTCACGGGCAAAGAAGACAAAGCGCCACATGCACCTGGTGAGGTAAGCCACTTCCAGGCGTTGACGACTGCGGTATCTGGAACCGTTGGTGTGGGTAACGTAGTTCATGTTGCAGTTGCTATTTCAATTGGTGGTCCAGGTGCAACTTTTTGGTTAATCGTCGCCGGGTTCCTGGGTATGGCTTCAAAATTTGTTGAATGTACTCTGGGCGTCAAATATCGACAGACCAATCCGGATGGATCAATATCCGGGGGCCCCATGTTCTATATGGATAAGGGTTTTGCTGAATTGAATATGCCGCGCCTGGGCAAGGTTATGGCTTGGTACTACGCGCTCTGTGTCATGCTCGCGTCACTCGGGGCGGGATGTATGTTTCAGGCGAATCAGGCCTATGTGCAGGTTCTCTCGGTCAGTGGTGGTGAATCGAGTTTTTTTGCGGGTCGTGGTTGGTTGTTTGGCACGTTGCTGGCGATAGTCACGGCAATGGTCATTGTTGGTGGTATTAAAAGCATTGCCAGAGTGACATCGAAGCTTGTCCCCTTTATGGCCTTGTTGTATATGAGCTTCGCGCTTATTGTTATCGGTGCGAACTATGAGAAGCTACCGGGCGCAATAATTTCTATCTTCACCAATGCCTTCAGCCCTGAAGGTGTTACCGGTGGTGCCATTGCGGTTTTGGTGCTTGGCTTTAGAAGAGCTGCATTTTCGAATGAAGCGGGTATCGGATCATCTGCCATTGCGCACGCAGCGGTTAAAACCAAAGAGCCGCTAACCCAGGGGTTCGTTGCCATGCTCGAACCGTTCATTGATACCGTCGTCGTTTGTACGATCACTGCTCTCGTTATTACGGTGACGGTTTACGATCCTGCGATGTTAAACGATGGGGTCATTAGCGGTGTCGAATTAACGTCAGCAGCATTTGCCAGTGTGATGCCCTGGTTCCCGTACGTCCTGGCGGTGGTCATTATGCTGTTTGCATACTCCACGATGATCTCCTGGTCTTATTATGGGCTAGAGGGCTTCGTTTACATGTTTGGTGCGAGTCGAACCTCGAAGCTGATTTTTAACACGACATTTTGTCTGTTTGTGGTGATAGGGTGTACCACGCAGTTGACAGCTGTGTTGGATTTTTCAGATGCCATGATCTTTGCGATGGCACTGGCCAACATACTCGCTTTGTATGTATTAGGCCCGGGTGTAAAAAGAGACCTTGAGGTTTACTGGCAGCGAAGAGCCAGCTAACGGATAAGGGCTTTTTCTAGTTAACCCGATATGGACCGTCAGCCTGATAGATTGAGTGACCACGAGAAAAAGTTTCCAGAATCGGTATGTCTTTGATCGTGCTGGGGTCTGAAGTGATCGGGTTGGCACCCAGAATGACCAGGTCTGCCTGTTTGCCGGGCGTAATGGATCCTTTTTGATCTTCCTCAAAGTACTGATAAGCAGCCCCCAGGGTGACAGCGTGTAATGCCTGCATTGGCGTCGCCCGCTGGTCAGGACCAAGAATGAAACCACTGCGCGTCTCACGATTGACGGTGGCCCAAAGCAGTCTCATCACATCAGGCGGTACGACGGGTGCATCGTTATGAATCGTGAACGGAATACCAAGTTCAGCCGTTCGTCCCACAGGGCTGATGAATCCAGCCCGATCTTCGCCAAAAGATTGCCTGTGCCAATCGCCCCAGAAAAATGTATGGGCTGAAAAGTACGATGGCACTAAACCCAGCGCCTTAATTCGGTGCAATTGATCTTCTCGGGTTAGCTGGGCATGAATGATTACTGTCCTGTGATCGGGCAACGGCTTGCCCTCAAGTGCTTTCGCGACACCATCTATCATCACATCGATGGCGCCATCTCCATTGGCATGTGCTAGTACCGGCACGCCTCTTTGCAAAAGCTGAGCAATTCGCACATCGTAGTCTGCTGCCGGGTAACTGAGGTAAGCCCGATAACCCTTGTCTGCTCCTGGTGGACCTGCTGTATACGGTTCAGACAGATAAGCTGTCCTACCCTGGGGCGAGCCATCGAGAATAAATTTGACGCCGCCGACGCGGAAACCGCCGCGATAATTTTTGTCGGCAATGATTTCGTTCAAAGTTTCCTCTTCAAGACGATTGGCGACAGGAAAGGCGACAATGTCCTGAAGGAAGGGTTGATTCTCAGCCGCTGCGCGGAACATCGCGACACTTGCTGGGGTAGAGCCACCATCCTGAAGGGTAGTGAGTCCGTAACTCGCCTGATGTCGCGCTGCCCGGCGGATCGAGTCTGCCGGTTTTTCCGGGTCCGACTCGGATAACTGCGCGCCGTTAAAAATGAATGCAGCCGTTTCTTCCATCACGCCGTTGGGCTCCTGCGAGCCGGCCTTTCGTCGGATGACACCACCTGTTGGATCTTGTGTTTCGCTGGTTACATTGCGCGCTGTCAGCGCTGCAGAATTGACCGCAGCCAAATGTCCGGAAACATGCATCAACATGATCGGAATTTGATCTGATGCACGATCCAGGTCGTCCCGGGTTGGGTGTCGCCCCTCTTTGATCACGGAATCATCATAGCCGTAGCCGATAATCCATTGGCTTGCGGATGGTTTTTTCCTGGCGATGTGACTCTGCAGGAGCATGACGATATCGTCGATCGTATTGACCTGACCAACCGGAGGAGAAGACAAATCGACCATATCGATAAGCTTGGAGGCAAATGACAAATGGCCGTGGGCGTCGATAAAGCCAGGCACCAGGCTCCGATTACCAAGTTCGATGACACGGGTGGTCTCGCCGACAAGCCCCGCGACTTGATCACGGGTGCCGACTGTTGATATTTGCGTACCGATGACAGCGACGCCTTGTACATCTGGAAATTCAGGATCAACGGTGACGATATTCGATCCAAAAAATACGATGTCCGCGAACCGCTGATTGGCAGACTGCGTATCGGTTCGATCAGTTGCGGCTGAGGCAGAGCCGAGCATCAGGTTCAGTAATACTCCTGCCAGCAATAGGCGAACAGATAATAGTGGTTTTGGGGCTGCCGTCTGTGGTGGTCTGGTCATTAGGATGACGCCTCTGGAGTAAATAGTTTTTTTAATTCGCGGCGCAGAACTTTTCCGGTTGCATTGAGTGGTAGTGCATCAACAACAAGCAGTCGCTCTGGCAGCTTAAATACGGCAAGCCCTTGTTCTTTGAGATAACCAGTAATCATATCCAGTGTCAGTTCAGCGTCCGTTGCCGGTACGGCGGCCACACCAATGCGCTCTCCGAGTACGGGATCTTCGTAACCCACCACAGCGGCAGATGTTAATGCTGGGTGCGCCGCCAACAGATTATCAATTTCGTCCGGTGAGATCTTCATGCCGCCTCGTATGATGATATCTTTCGAGCGACCGACAAAGCGGTAGTAGTCTGATTTATCAGGATCCAGTGGGATTTCGAAGACATCACCGGTTCTGAAAAAACCATCCTCGGAGAAGACCTCGCGATTAGTTGTTTCTGCCTGCCAGTAGCCATCAAAGACAGAAGGTCCCGAGATTTCCAGCTCAGCCTGAATGCCAGGATCGGAAATAACTTCCCGAGTTTCCAGGTCCACCAATCTCGTTTTCACCATCGAGCTGACCTGATTGTTCCACTGTCTGCCAGGGAGGCCGAAGCGCGGGAAATACTGTGCGCGTTCATTGGGGTCTGGCAGATCGAGGCCACTAGAAGTCATGCAAAGCCCTTCGTTCGAACCGAAAATGTTCGCGACGATAATGTTGTAGTCCTGCTGGAAGGTGCTGACCATCCATTCTGATAAGGGGGCGCCGCCACTGCCGATCGCCCGAAGTGCGGACAGATCGATCTGATCGAGCAGACCGCGCTGATTCAGTAACATGGTCAATATTGTTGGAGCGGCAATGGTGTAGGTGATCCGTTCGCTTTCTAGTTGCTTTAGAAACAACGACAGATCAAAAGGATGATGCAACACGAGTGTCGATTGACACATCACCCAGGGGAATAGAAACCCGCCCAGCGCAGCCATATTAACAAGGGGGAACGGATTAAGCATGACATCCTCAGCGGTGAAATCCGCAGTACTGGATGTCGCAAGAGCGGAAATTCGCCAGTGATTATGGCTCCGGGGTACCCCTTTGGGTTGCCCGGTAGTTCCCGAGGTCCAGCAGATCGTCAGAATATCGTCTGCGCTTCTGTCGAGCGACCCGGTGTAAGCCCGCCAATTTTCATGGTCGCTCCGATCGTCGAGATTGATGCTGGTTGCGTTGCGGACGGATTGTCCGAAACACAGCGTAGGGCATACGCCTTCGAGAGCAGGCATTCTGGTTTCGGCAAAGGCTTTGCCTTTTAGATGAGAGGTGCTGATGTACGCGGCGGGATTAACTTCACTGGCGACGTGCCTGAGCTCAAACAAGTCATATTGCACAGGCACAGGGCTGATGATGACACCAAGCCGATCGAGTGCGAAGTAGGTGATGGCAAGCTCTGCAATGTTGGGTAAATGAACAATGACAATATCGCCTGTTCGCAAGCCGGCGGCATAGAACTGACTTGATAATGCTGAGACTTTTCCAGCCAGATCATCAAAGGTGAGTCTCTGCTGATTTCCCTCAGCAATGGCTGCTCGCTCGGGTTGATCGATGAGCGCCCACTGCTGGGGCCTTGCAGCGACCGCCTGATCGAGCCAATCGCAAAGTTTTTCATCGCCCCACCAGCCGTTGGCACGGTATTGATCTATCAGGATCTGGGGTGTCGTTTTCATTTGACCTGCTTCCTTAGTTGCAAACTAACCGGTTGTACTGAAAATTACGCTCGTGATTTTCGTGATCATAAGTTGGTAGCCATATTACAAAATAATGTAACTGTGTGTGACATATGGATCGTATTCTTATTGAAGAGCTGATTATCGCAGCCATGCCCATAAAATCATTAATTACCGCACCACAGACTGATCGGCAGCAGGCGGTAGGTGCGCCATTGACGGTCCGTGGTCACGCCTGGGTTGTCTCCAGGCGGGTTGATCAGGAAGGCGAGGGGATGCATGGCGCTGCTTGGCTCTGAGTTAGGTCACATTCCGTTACATTAGTGCACATTGGCATCAACCCCCGTTTACAAGACACCCCTACAATCTCCTCCCATAAACCAAATATGTAAACGGGCAAACAACATGTACAAGACTATCCTGGCTTTCTTACTCATCGCACTGACCACCGGTTGCTCTACTTATAGCGGCACACAATCTACCGCTGAAATGGAATTCTGCTGGGAAAGAGGCATGAACTTTCAGTGGATTGAAGAGTTTGACGCCGGTTGTGTTGATCCGACTGCCCAATCTACAGCAATGCGAATTTCTAAAATCAAGTGGTTAGAAAAGAACCTGGGCACATTGGCTGGACAGGCTTCACATAAAAGCACACGAAACATATAAGGTCGGGACAGTCATGAACGATGCGCATAAAAATTTAGTCGAAGTTCGCAGATCATCTGGCCATAAGGAGTGGATGACCATAGAAAAACTCGAAGCGTTGAACAAACAGCGTGCCCTTAAGCGGGGAAAATTTAAAAAACCGGTAAAACAAGGCTCGAAGGGAGTGAAGATTTCGCTTTGTTTCAATGCCCTCTTGTTAATCCCTTTTGAGGCTGTCATCACCAATTTCCTGGTTGGGTTGACGCTCTGAACAAACCCCTGTCGAAGGGCGTGATTGCGCCTGGGCCTGCTGTCGTGCTCATTCAAACGATACCGCCACACCTAGTTACCCCAGCACCTAGTTACCCCAGCACCTAGTTACTCCAGTACATAGTTATCCCTACACATAGTTCCCCTTACACGTAGTGCCCCTTGCACATAGTTCGCCCGTCCACAGGGTATAGAGTAATATCAGGCCGAGCGCGGCCGGTTGGAAGGCTCGCTTGGGGCGCTGAGCCCTGGTCAGTTGCCTTATCTTTGGGCGAAGCACAATACTGAAAGTTGGTTTGGATCAGTTCCATCTGAAGATGAAAAAATTAACCGGGCGAGGATGCAGCGTCACCCCTAATGTTTCCCGGCGTCATTTTCGGTATATTTTCGACTAAAAATGTGCAAATAGGAAAATTTATAGCTTCCTGTTAACTAAATTCGCGGAAATATTGACATAAATTAACTATAACGTGAGACTGGCGGTGTTGCCGTATCACCAAATTTAGATTTTTAGTATATTCAGCTCTGGTAGATGCAGGGCAGGTTTGGGGCAGGATATTCTGGGTGGTCTGGCGTTTTACTAACGAAAAATACAGTGAGGTAGTTATGGCAACGACAGAAGAATATGGCCTTGGGGTTTTTCAGTATCCTCGTGGCTGGTTCATGATTGCAGCCGCAGACGAAGTTGGGGATACACCCATTGCGTTGCGGTTTTTTGGTCAGGACTTTGCGCTCTATCGTGGTGAGACTGGTAACCTCATTTTGATGGATGCCTATTGCCCGCATATGGGAACACATATCGCGAAAAACACGACGTCTTATGTCGTGCTCGACGGTCAGATTGAGGGTGATTCCATTCGTTGTCCTTATCATGGCTGGCGCTTCAATTCCGAAGGCCGGTGCGATGACATCCCATACCATGATGGACCGATTCCGGCGTCCGCACGTATCAAAACCTGGCCAGTTGCGGAGCGATACGGTTGTGTTTATGTCTGGTATGACTCGGAGGGCGGTGAGCCCGAGTACGACTTGCCTGATCTGCCGGAGTGGGATGAGCCTCATTGGGTGCGCTGGAAGATAGACCATTTGGGAGAGTTGGCTTCACACCCGCAGGAGGTCATAGACAATATTTGCGACTGCGGTCATCTGGGGCCGATTCATGGCTCTACTCTCGAGTACTTTGAAAATGAGTTCCGCGAGCACGTTGCTATCCAGAGACAAGGTGGTGGACATAAGACCCTATCAGAGGGAGCAAACATACTGGAGACTGATACCTGGTACACGGGACCCGGTATCCTGCTCTCAAGAGTGACAGGGCTTTATGATGCCATCATGTACATTACACATACGCCTATTGAAGACGGAACGCTGAAGGCCTGGCATGGTTTAATGGTGAAGGTTGACAATGCCGAGCCGACCGAAGAAGACGTGGCATCTTCCAGGGAGTATCAGGAGGCCAGTCGCCTTGCTTTTGCGCAGGATTTTGAGGTCTGGGCGAACAAAAAGCCGGTTATGCAGATTCTTCAGATCAAGAGTGATGGCGCATTTCACAAGGCCCGTGAATGGTACGGTCAATTTTACAACCCACGAAGCGAGGTCCGGGGGCGCCAGGAAAAGGTCAATGGCACCTATACGGTTAAGTGGCTGCCGTCTGCGCCGGAAGCTGTTTCCGCTGCAGGAAAGTACTGACAGGCGGGGCTCGCTAGTTGCTCGATTAAATAACCCGGGCTGGGTGTGGAATTCGAGGTTCGCCGAGTTGGTCTCGATAAGAAGGTGGTTGATTCCCTCCGGTATCTGTAATGTTGTATTCCGGCGCGAGTTCCGCGGTGACCAGAGTCTGGCCTGACTTTTCCATTAGCGCCCCGTCGGCAGCCAGAGCGTGAATGATGTGGCCGTTGAATTCCGGTGTTTCGGCAACTGCCATAAAGTCGTCGTACTGTTCGCCGCGGTGTCGTAATACGATCTCTGTCCTCTCTGTACGCTGGGGTCCAAGCCAGAGCGATACTGCAGCAACGTTTTCATTTTCGAGATCGATCGCCATATCAGCAGCGAACTTATCGTATCCTACCTTCTGGGCACCGTAAGCTGGCCCGTGCATATAGCAGGCCGAACCAAAGGAGGAAGTGAAGGTGATCAGGCCGTATTGATTCCTGATCATCAGCGGTGCCGCGTAATAGCTGGCAACATAAGCAGAACGCAACCCGATATCGAGAATGCGAACAAGGTCGAGTGACTTTTCCCAAAAACCCCCGGGATCGATCAAGCTGTCATCAATGTAGGCAGCGTTGTTGACCAGAACGTCCAGTCTGCCTTGCTCCTGCCCTATTTGTTCAAAGACCTGTCGAGTCTGCTCGTCATCCCCATGATCGCAGGTGATGCCAATGCCGGTGCCGCCGGCTGCATTGATGGCTGCAATAGTTTCATCCAGAGTTCCAGATAAAGTTTCGCCTTTAAGGGTTGCTGTGGCGGTCCGCCCCGAGCGGCCGGTCACGTAAACGGTCATTCCTTTCGCCGCGAGACCGAGGGCAATACCTTTACCTGCACCACGAGTCGCGCCCGTGACTAGTGCAACTTTTGGGATTGGCATGCTGTTACTCCTGACTGTGTGCTAGGCCGTTAAGTTAACCAAAATACGTGTATATGACAATATAAATACTTTTAGACTTTCATAAAGCGCGAAATAATAGGAAAATAATACGCATAATGTAAATTGCAGAAGAGAATGAATTCCGAAGACCCTCACTGGTATTCCGCAGTCGAAGCACCTGTTAGATCGGTGGGTGATACCCAGAAATGGGATGAGCAGGCAGATCTTGTTGTCGTTGGGCTAGGCGGTGCAGGTGTTACGGCTGCGTTAAAAGCCCGACTGAACGGGTTGACTGTTATTGCGCTCGACTGTGCTGAAGGTGGTGGCGCTACCCGCGCCAGTGGTGGGGTCTTCTATGCAGGGGGTGGGACTAGCGTCCAGCATGCGAACGGAGAAGAAGATTCACCCGAGAACATGTTCGACTACTTGAAGCTGGAAACCCAGGGGATCGTTAAAGATGAAACCCTGCAACGATTTTGCGAGCAGAGCGCAGATAACCTGGAATGGCTGATGGCACAGGGAGTTCAGTTTAGTGGGCCGGTTTGGAAAGAGAAGACCTCCTATCCCAATGTCGATTACTTTCTCTACCATTCTGATAATTCCCTGCTGCCCGAATATATGAATGACGCGACCCCGGCTGCGCGGGGCCATCGTGGGGTGATAAAGCGAGGGCGTAGTGCGGTCAACCTGGGTGGTTCGATTTACGATCCACTCAGGCGACGATGTGATGAGACCGGTGTTGAAATTCATACAAGCGCCGAAGCAAGGCAGCTTGTATGCGATGAAAGCGGCAAAATTATTGGTGTCAGAGCTTTGCAGCTTCCGCCGGATAGTGATGCTTATCATGAGCATAGGAAGTGCAAGTCACGCGGTAATGCGATTAAAGCGGTCTACCCTTTCTTTCTCCCGGGTGCGAAAGTCGTTCATGCCTGGGCGGAACGACTACTGGGAAGGGCGAAACAGATAGAAGAGCAAGATCGCGTCTGGGTTAGTTTCGGCGCGAAAAAGGGCGTTTGCCTGAGTGCCGGTGGCTTCATTTTCAATCGTCAGATGGTCCGTCACCATTGTCCTGAATTCCGGCCCGGGATGCCCCTTGGAACCCCTGCTGATAATGGTGCGGGGATACGCCTGGGTGAATCCGTTGGTGGCAAGACGGCGCATATGGATAGGGCGACAGCCTGGCGTTTTATCAACCCGCCTAAAGCCTGGTCTCGAGGAATTGTAGTAGATGGGACGGGAGCGCGATTCGTTAACGAATCAACCTACGGAGCGACTATTGGTGAGGCGATTGTGCGCCAGGCGGGTGGTAGCGCATGGATGATTCTAGATGATGACTTGGTGCGGCAAGCCTGGCGGCAGATCTGGCCAACAAAAGTATTGCCCTTCCAGTGGCAACTTGGTGCTTTGAATATGCTTTTTGGGAAAAAGAAATTTCGATCTATTGAAGCAGTTTGCAGCCACTATGGGTTTGATGAAATAGTCTTGCGCAGCACGCTTAGAGCGCAATCTGCAGCTGTCCAAAGCGGTGAGACTGACTCCTTCGGGAAACCCGCAAGTGACCTGCACGAATTGAAACTGCCGTTACACATCATCGATGTTTCCCTGGGTGCCAGGTTGCTGCCCTGTACCGTTCTGACAATGGGTGGTCTGATCGTGAACGAAGAAACGGGTCAGGTCAAAGATGACGATGGCAATGATATCGGGGGGCTATATGCCGCCGGTAGGACAGCGGTAGGCATACCGTCATGGCTTTATATGAGTGGTTTGTCCATCGCTGACTGTATATTTTCAGGGTTAAGAGTCGCGGATCACATATCGAGAGAGGGTTGATAATGTCAACTTACAATTTTTCAGACCTCCTGCAGATTGTTGCTGACACTGTTCCAGACAGAATTGCGCTGGTTCATGGTGAGCTTGAACTGACTTACACGGAGTTAAACCAGTTTGCCGATAGGGTTGCCCGTGTGCTGGTGGCCAAAGGGGTGGGGGCGAACGATAACGTTGGCCTGCAACTGACAAATTCACCAGAGTATCTTGCTGGCTTTTTCGGCGCTTGCCGAATTGGCGCTGTGCCGTTCAATGTCAATTATCGATATTCATCGGCTGAGCTAAGCTATCTTTATGAAGATTCACGGGTCAAGGCCTTGCTCTTCGACAGCGAATTTTCAGACGACGTAAAGGAAGCGTGCAAGCCGGGGTCCAGTCCGGAGGTTCTGCTGGAGGTCGGCGGCGCTCGCCTTGGTGAAAACCTGGCAGGGATCCTTGAATCGGTGCTCCCGGAAATCGATGCAGTTCGTCACGATCATGACCTGATCATCATCTACACCGGCGGCACAACCGGTTACCCCAAGGGGGTGATGTGGCCTCACAAGCATTTATTTTTCTCGGCGCTGGGTGGAGGGGGTTTTTTTCATGCAGACGGGGCCGTTACTCATCCTGAAGAACTCGTCGGAAGAGTGAGTGAAGGCATGGCGCTGACGACAATGCCCCTTGCGCCGCTCATGCACGGTGCTGCGCTTTGGACGTCACTTGTTGCCCTGTTTGCAGGCCACAAGGTGGTTCTTTCGAATAGGGTTAATTTTGATGCGAGCCACGCCTGGCAATTAATACAGGATCATCAGGTCAACATTGTATCGATAGTCGGTGATGCCATGGCATTGCCTTTGATTGAAACACTCGAACAAAACCGGTCTAAGCCGGAGGCGGATAACTGGGCCCTTGATCATCTCTTTAATATTGGGTCCGGGGGCGCTGTTTTTTCGGAAGCGCTGCAGCAGCGGTTTACAGCTCTGCTGCCGAATCTTTTCGTCATGAGTTCTCTCGGAGCAACTGAAACCGGCACTGTGGGTGCCAGTGATGTTCAAACCGACGAAGGAATCATGCGTTATGCTCCGCGAGATGACCTTGCCGTGATCGTTGATGGGCAGTGTCTTGCTGAACGAGGTGAAGAGGGCATTCTGGCCCGTTCAGGGATGCTGCCTGTGGGCTATTTTGGTGATGAGAAGAAAACCCGTGAATCTTTTTTGACCATTGATGGCGTTAAATATGCACTCGGTGGTGATGCCGCTCGTCTTGAGGAAGACGGGTCCATTACAGTACTTGGGCGGGGGTCAATGTGTATCAATAGCGGCGGCGAAAAAATCTTCCCGGAAGAAGTTGAGTCAACGCTTAAAGGGTATGACGCGGTTGACGATGTGCTTGTTGTCGGCATACCCCACAAGAAGTGGGGGCAGCAGGTCGCGGCTGTTTATAGCGCGAATACGGATGAGGTTAGCGAGAATGATCTGCGGAATTTCTGCCGTGATTCTCTTGCGGGATACAAGGTTCCGAAGTTGTTCATTCGAGTTGAGAAGGTTCAACGTACTGTTGTTGGCAAGCCAGACTACAATTGGGCGAAGTCTGTTGCCGAACAACTACAGTGAGGCTGCCAGTTCTGCTGCTGATTCCATTGCGCCTTCGATATAGGAGATTCCGTCGCAGTCGCCGATAGTATGAGTGGTAAACCCTGCTTCTTTAAAGGTCTCTGCCAGCGATGTGTCGCCGGAAGCACCTTTGGCTACAATGACGTGATCGGTTTTAAGGCTCCGAACCTGGCCGCGACTATTAGTGTAGCTGACCTTGTGGTTCTCTATGGCGATGTCGTTTGCTTTTCTGATTAGGATAACGCCCAGAAGATCGAGTTCTTCCATCAGTCTCAAACGCCGGACCAGATATAAGCCCTGGCCAACATCGCTTGGCTGGTCCATCACGGTTACAGTGCGACCGCGTTCCGCCAGGAATTCTGCAAGCTCGAGCCCCACCAGTTCACTGCCGATAATGGTGATATTTTTGCCGAGTGGCAGCCACAATTTTGACGCCTGTCTGACCAGTTCGGGGACGGATGTCACTCCGGTCAGGGCGCCAGCCTTGACCATCAGCCGTGTGAACGCACTGGTTTTTAGCTTCAGTCCGGGGTGTGGCTCAGATAGCACGAGAGCCCGCATCTCTTCTCCTGAGAACACAAAGTCCCGATCAGACCCTGGAATTCCTTCAGGCATGCTTCTTTGTGCGCCCGTGGCGATGATGACTTCGTCGGGGTTCATTCGCCGAAGGGTATCCACGGTGGCTTCGGTGTTTATGTGTATTTCTGTTGTCGATTGTTCTACCTGGCGGCGCAACCATTTGAGCAGTTTTTCGTTTGGTTTATAGGCAATGCTTGCAAAAGGCAAGCTGCCCCCCAGTCTTTTGCCGCCTTCGATCAGGCTTACTTTGAAGCCGCGTAAGGATAGTCTTCGCGCAACTTCCATACCCGCAGGCCCACCGCCAACGACTGCCACATGGCGCGGACGGTCGCTTGTGATGAGTTCACGTTCTTTTTCGAAGCCAGCCTCGGGGTTCACCGCGCACTTGATTTGCTTCAATACATAAATTTGACTGACGCAGCAGTAGCAATAGATGCAGGGGCGAATGTCGGTGGGTGTTCCGGCATGGAGTTTGTTGGGTAAGTCAGGGTCTGCGAGCATCTTACGACCCATGCCTAAAAAATCATACTGGCCGGATGCGATGTGGTTTTCCGCTGAGTCGGGCTCGATTCGGCCGGATGCGATTACAGGTATCGACAGGGAGTTTTTGATGGCGGCTGCGTTACTGACCATCCGATTAGGGACATGTGGGATGTTTGACTCTGAATGCAGTGCACCTCGATTCGCATCATGGTATGCGGAGACAGTTATTGCGTCTACGCCCGCTTTTTCGCTGAGCCGCGCTGTCTCGATTGCATCTGTCAATGTGATACCGTCGGTTTTGCCATACTCAATTGAGTCCAGTTTGCACCAGAGTGGAAAGTCATCACCGACGGCCTTGCGGACACTTCCGATTATCTCGGTGAGCAGCCTGGCGCGATTCTCGAGACTCCCGCCATAGCGATCGTCGCGTTGATTCAATGCCGGGGAGAGAAAACCGGAAATCATGTAGCCATGTCCCCCATGAATCTCGATGCCATCGAACCCTGCTTCTTTTGCGCGCGCGGCGGCGGAGCCGAATTGGGCGACGATCTGGTCGATATCATCCTGGTTCATCACCTGTAGCTTTGGGGTTGGCATATCGGCATCCATAAAGGCTGCCATTTCGCTTTTCAACATCCCTTCAGCCAGGTTGCTGACGCCCTGAGAAGGATAGGATGGCACCAGGATGGGCCGGCCGGTCTTCATGTCCTGGGCGGCGCTCAGTCCTCCATGATGCAGTTGTGCTGCGATCTTTGTGCCGTGGTGATGAACTGCCGTCGTCATTGTTTTCAGGCCGGGAATGAACTTGTCTTCTGAAATTCCGACAGAACGGGGAATGCTGGCACCGCTGGGCCACGCGATGCTGGTGACTCCCATAACGATGAGGCCGATGCCTCCCTTCGCGTGTCGTTCGTGGAAAGCAACAATACGATCACCGCAGATACCATCTTCGTTGGCGAGATTGATGCCCATGGCGGATACAACCATGCGGTTCCTGGTCTCTAACGTGCCTATTCGGCCGGGACTAGTCAGGTGCTGGAATTTTTTACTCATGAAGTATCTCTTGCTTCGTTACATTGGTGACCCGGGGAGGCCAGGAAAGTAAACGCCGGTCGTCATTCCGCCATCGATGACGAGTTCAGTGCCATTACAGTAGCTCGAGGCATCAGAAGCAAGATAGGTTACGCCTCTGGCGATCTCCTCGGGTTGGCAACCTCGTTGCATGGGGACAAAGCCGAACCCCTTGTCGATATCTTCTTGTGGTGCGTTCCCAGGGTTGGTCATCGGCGTGTTGACACCACCGGGATGCACAGTGTTAACCCGCACCCCGTGAGGTCCAAGTTCTAAAGCAGCCGCTCTGCTGAGTCCCCTGACGGCGAATTTGCTGGCAGCGTAAGCGCTGACAAAGTTGCTTGGCATCATGGCTGATGCCGACGACGTATTGACAATGACGCCCTTCCCGGCAGCTTTCATATGAGGGATCACTGCCTGCATACCGAGGAAAGTGCCGGTGACATTGACATCCATTAGCCTGCGAAAGTCGTCCGGTTTTATATCTTCAATGAGCCCGAAGGATAGAATGCCTGCGTTGTTTGCCAGAATGTCGATTACGCCGTGTTCAGCTAGCGTCTTTTCCACCAGGGCTTGCCAGGCTTTTTCTTCGCAGACATCGAGCTCCACCGTTGAGAGTCCTGGGCCCGAGATACAGGCCAATTCCTCCTTGAGAATATCCGCGCAGATGACGTGCTTTGCCCCTGCCTTAATGAAATCGTCGGCGATGGCCAGGCCAATACCTCTGGCAGCGCCGGTAACGATAGCGACCCTGCCTTCCAGAGAGTGGGGGTGATTCATGATGTCGTCCTTCCAGTCAAGATTGCGCGGCGTGGTGTGCTGCAAGATAACCAAAGGTCATAGCAGGACCCAGCGTGGAACCTGCGCCTGGATAGCTGCGCCCCATAACCGAAGCAGAGGTATTGCCGATAGCATACAGACCCTTAATCAAGTTGCCGTTTGTATCGATGGCCTGTCCATTTTCATTGGTCAGAACGCCACCTTTAGTACCGATATCTCCGGGGAATATTTTTATTGCGTAAAACGGTGCTTTTGCCAGGGGAGCAAGGCAAGGGTTCGGTTCGCTTCGTGGGTCTCCATAGTACCGGTCGTAGCCGTTGACGCCACGGTTAAAGTCCGGGTCCTCGCCTTTTTCCGCATACTCATTGAAACGGTTGAAGGTCTGTTCGAGCACCGCCGCGTCCACGCCAATTTTGTCAGCAAGTTTACTGATACTCTCGCTTCGGTGCATGATGTCTTTCATGCTGGCTTTTACCAGGCCGTCTGTCTCTGGAGGTCCGGGGAGAAGAGGACCGACCGGGTACTCGCCGCGATATTTGGCGTCGAAAATAAACCAGGAAGGAATCGTGGAGCAAGTGTCGGAATTTAAACGCATCATCTCGCCGCCGGCAACGTGATACGAGGCAGACTCGTTCATGTATCGCTCACCCTGCTGGTTAACGATAAGGCATCCTGGCAACGCTCGTTCAACGAACATGGGGCGCGCCCTGTCTTCATCGCCGAGTTTCATTGATGGAGCCCACCAGGCGCTGTCCATGAACTCTAATTCGGCACCAATTCGTTGTGCAGATTGAATCGCATCGCCTGTATTGTTGACCTGAGATCCGCTCCACTGCGGAGATGATTCAGTAACGAAGTTACTGTTGCGCATTTCCTGGCTGCGTTCAAATCCTCCGGCAGCCAGGATGACACCGCGACTAGCCTTGATGGTGAAGTCCTGTCCGCTGTAGTCAACAACCGCGCCGGTGATTTTGTCGTCTTCACGGATGAGCTCTTTAAGGGAGATGCCCAGATGCAGGGGAACGTCACGTTTTTTGAGTGCGACTCGAAGCTGTCCAAGCAGCGAGTTGCCTGCGGTTAGCCTTCTGTCTTTGATGGTCCGGTATCGTTGTGGCAGATCCAGGTAATAGCGAGCCATTACTTTGAATGTGTTCCACATCCAGCCAGGTCGTTTGGTAATCATGGGGCGAGCCTCGCCGATGGTCCAATTGACTCTGCCAAATGCCTGCGCGGCCTGATGCATTGGTTGCAGCGTGCTGTATAGGCGTCCTAGTTTTCTTGCGGTAATGGGTACAGGCTCGTGAGACCGGTTCTCTTTGGCACCCGGCAGGTCCATATGATAATCCGCATATTGGACGCAGCGGAAGCTCGCGTCACATTTGTCTTCCAGAAAGTGCAGCATCTTACTGGCGTTTTGGATGTAAGCACGTAATTTGGTGTCGGGTACTTCGTCGCCGATCAGGCCGTTGAGGTAAGCGAATGCGTCTTCGGGTGAATCGGGTACGCCGGCTTCCGTCATGTGTCGAGTACAAGGGATCCAGAGTGTGCCGCCGGATGTAGCTGAAGTACCACCCCATAGATGACCTTTCTCGATCACCATTGCCTGAAGACCAAGCTCCGCTGCCGTGACTGCAGCTGTGAGTGCACCCGCACCAGAGCCGACGATAAGAAGGTCTGTGTTCCAGGTGAGGTCGGTGTGATCAGTCTGCGTGCTCATTAGCATCCCTTATTGCGATTTATAGAAATAATAGAAGAAAAATATATCACTATTCGTTAAAATATTCACAAAAAATACGCATATGGTTTATTGCCGTCGTCTTGCTGGTTCTGCCGGCTGAACAACTGAGGAATTTTAGTGCAATTTGAGTTTACAGAAGAACAAAGAATGATCGCCTTAATGGCGGAGGAATTTTCGCGTGCAGAAGGTACCAGTGAAAAAGTGCGCCAG
>Ga0209556_1000641_pt1 | contig 21333 bp, 21 predicted proteins | sample SaaInlV_150m_DNA_5_FD_184652 | JGI IMG/M metagenome (GOLD analysis project Ga0209556, IMG submission 184652) | Marine microbial communities from expanding oxygen minimum zones in the Saanich Inlet - SI037_S3LV_150m_DNA (SPAdes) (version 2) | ecosystem: Environmental > Aquatic > Marine >...
TTGACCCGTACAATCCTCTAAACAAAGTAATTACAGATTCTGAGATTAAGACAATGTTATCTTCATATGGAATAAATGCAACAATTTACAATTCTAAATTATACCAACGAGCATTCGTACATAGATCATATACAAGGCGTCCAGATCTAGAAAATAAACACAATAACATAACGATTGTGTCCCAGCCATTCGATTGTTTACCACTGTATTCGAAATCAAATGAACGTCTTGAATTTATAGGAGATGGTGTATTAGAATGCATTACAAAGTATTATTTATATAAGCGTTTCCCTAAAGAAAACGAAGGATTTATGACAGAAAAGAAAATCGCACTTGTAAAAAACGAAGCGATTGGTAGAATTGCATATGAAATGGGATTACATAAATGGTTAATTCTGTCTAAACATGCTGAAAGTAAACAGACTCGTACAAATTTAAAAAAATTAGGATGTCTATTTGAGTCCTTTATTGGAGCGATGTTTTTAGATTTCAATAAAATAAATGTATTGGATGATGAGCGGTGGTTTAGTGACATTTTTGCGACCGGTCCCGGATTTCAAATGGTACAGGTTTTCATAGAAAGTGTTTTTGAAAAACATGTTGATTGGATTAGTTTGATAAAAAATGACGATAATTATAAAAACATTCTACAAGTGAAGATTCAAAAAGAGTTCAAGGTAACCCCCGAATATATGGAAGTGGAAGAGTACAATTCGGAAGTTGGATATCGCATGGGTGTATATCTTTGTCTGGGTCAACCTATTCATTACGTTAAACCAAATCAGTCAATACGTCTAACCGAATTTACTAAATACACGGACATACATCAGTATATGTCACAATATAATCGTATTTTTGTATTTTTGGGGGAAGGCAAGCATAAAATAAAGAAAAAGGCCGAACAAATTGCTTGTGAAGACGCAATTCGCAAGTTGAATACATTTTAACGCATTGTGTAATTGATAAGAATGTTGATCGAAAACAAAATAAATATAATTTGTATTGATATAATATACATATTATAGTAGTATCAATGAGTATTCCGGTTACATATTTAGAACTATTGCAAACAAAACCGATACCGACAACTCGTCCGGACATACGTTTTGGAAACACTACAAACATAGAAATACCAAATTCTTCTTCGATTGACACAGAAAATGAAAAACTTATTACTAATGATGATTCCCGTGGATTAACCACAATGCGCATTCTAGATAAACGTCGAAGTTCATCATTAAACTGTGAACTGGTAATGAATAAATTGCGAAAACAAAATGCATTTATAGTAGACTTGAAACCGAGTGACGCTCACATGGATATATATGTCCCTACGGATATAGCATCACCTCTGATATTAACTGATAATATTGTGGAAACAAGTGATATAGAAGAAGAATCTATAGATGAATTAGATATTGATGAAGACGATATATTCGAAAATAATATTGAAAGTGTTGAAAGCATTGACGAAGATTCGGAATCTGAAATCGAAAATCAAAAAGAATCGCGTGATATTGTTCGATTGACCGAATTGGTTGAACCAGCAGAATTAGAGAGCGAAATTCAAGACGCTGCCATAGAACAATTAGATAAGATGCCAAAGAAACGAGGAGTAAAAGCAAAACCAGTAACTGAAAAAACAGAAGAGAATCTAGATGATATAGATTTGACTACATCCATAATTCGCACACAGGCTGTATCTGAACGATTACCAAAAGAACGTGAAAAAAATATTATCGTATCGCCTTCGTATTATATGAATAATCGTAAAATATTTGTTCGAAAACTTAATAAAATGCTAGAACCACGAGAAGCAGAATTACTTAAAAGTAACGATGCTGATATAAGTTGTGACCGCCAAGGTGGATCTGATGAATTTTCACTCTTGCTACATCAACAAATTGTCCGCGATTATTTAAATTTGTATACTCCTTACCGTGGTCTACTTTTATATCATGGTCTTGGTTCTGGTAAAACATGCACTTCAATCGCTATTTCAGAAGGTATGAAAAGTAGTAAACAAGTGTTTGTATTAACACCCGCTTCATTAAAAATGAATTTTTTCAGTGAAATGAAGAAATGTGGTGACGAAATGTATAAAAAAAATCAGTATTGGGAATTTATTTCTAGTGATGGAAATCCCGAGTACGTGCATATATTAGCAAAGGCAATGTCGTTGCCAACAAATTATATTAATTCGAACACTGAGTCTCGTCGAAACGCATCTCGTAAACAAGGTGCATGGTTAATAAATGTTAATAAACCGGCAAACTATGCGGAGTTGACTACTGATGAAAAAAACGAGATTGACTCGCAGTTGAATGTAATGATACGTGCCAAATATAGAGATATTAACTATAACGCCCCAAATTTAGTTAAAATTATCGACAAAGAGTCTAATAACAATACTAAAAATCCATTTGATAACTCAGTAGTAGTTATTGACGAAGCCCATAATTTTGTTAGTAGAATAGTCAATAAAATCAAATCACCCAAATCTATTTCCTTTAGGTTATATGATTATCTGATGAAAGCCACCAATGTGCGAATTGTTATGTTGACCGGAACTCCGATTATTAATTACCCCAATGAAGTTGGAATTTTATACAATATTTTACGTGGATATATCAAAACATGGACGATGGCAATTAATGTGAAAACTACACAAAAGATAGACACGGGTATTATTCGTGATATGTTAGATAAAAATGGATTAAAAACACATGATTTTGTTGAATATAGTGGAAATAAGTTGATTATCACGAGAAATCCATTGGGATTTGTCAATGTGAAGAAACGAGGTGTAATTAAAGGAACACATAGAGAAAGACCATCTACAAATAACACCACCACTAGAAAAATAAAAGGAGGTGCTGGTGATAGTTTTGAACGCTACAATGGTGTAAAATTGGACGACAGTGGCAATTTAAGTGATTCGGACTTTATTAATAAAGTATTATTTATATTGAAAAAAAACGGACTTGACGTCCAAGAGAAGAGCATAGAGATGAAATTAAACAAATGTTTACCCGATTTATCAGACCCTTTTTTGAAAACATTTGTGAATTCTGACACCGAACAATCTCAAAATATGAATTTATTTCAACGTCGTATATTAGGATTAACTTCTTATTTTAGAAGTGCACAGGAAAACCTTTTACCGTCGTATGTTAAAACCGAGGATGGCAATGATTATCATGTTGTCTATAATGAAATGACAGACTATCAGTTTAGCGTGTATACAAAAATACGTAAGGAAGAAGCCGATCGTGAAAAATCAGCAAAGAAACAACGCGCAATGAAAGGAGGGGCAGACGAATTATTTTCTATATCTTCCACATATCGTATATTCTCTCGTGCAGCGTGTAATTTTGTGTTCCCCGACGGGATAGATCGCCCAGTTCCATCTATAAATATAGAAACCGTGAGTGAAACTGAGTTTGATGTTGTTCCACAAGAGTCAATTCAAGAAACAGACGTATATTCAAATGTGGACGATGGTGAAAAGGATCAAAGTAGTATCACCGATACAGACCATTACGCTAGACGCATCGAACATGCTTTATCTGAATTAAATTCAATGGATAGCGATACTGGTAAATATAATCATTTAACCAAAGAATCGTTACAATTAATTAGTCCAAAATTTTTACAAATGCTAGAAAATCTTTCAAATCCAGAGAACAATGGACTTCATTTGGTTTATAGTCATTTCCGAACAATGGAAGGAATAGGAATATTGAGGATGATACTGCTAGCAAATGGATTTGCTGAATTTAAACTGCGCAAATCAGGAGTCAATTGGGAAATAGTAGAAACCGAAACGGATGTTGGAAAACCAAAATTCGCATTATATACCGGAACCGAAACAACTGAAGAGCGCGAGATAATACGTAATGTCTATAATGGTGCGTGGGATCTTGTTCCAGTTAATATTTCTAACAAAGTAAGAGAACAACACGAAAACAATATTTATGGTGAAGTTATAAAAATATTCATGATTACATCTTCGGGTGCAGAAGGTATTAATTTAAAGAATACCAGATTCGTCCATGTGACAGAGCCATATTGGCATATGGTTCGCCCAGACCAAGTTGTCGGACGCGCCAGACGTATTTGTAGTCATCAAGATTTACCAGAAGAGTTACGTACGGTAAAGGTATTTTTATATGTAACGAAATTCAGTAAAGAGCAAAAAACTGATGATAAAAATATAGAATTGCGTATTCGCGATATTAGTCGTGTTGATAAGAAAACACCAGTAACTACCGATGAAACATTGTATGAAATTGCTAGCATTAAAAAGCGAATTAATAATCAGATATTACAAGCAGTAAAGGAATCCGCAGTTGACTGTAACATTTATGCCAGAACATCAAAGGGTGATGAAAACCAACTAGTGTGTTATGGATACGGAAAAATAGAGACTAATGCGTTCTCATCCTATCCTTCGTTTGAAATGGACAAATCTCAAAAAGAAGGTCTTGACGTTGCGAAACTCAAATGGGACGTCCAAACTGTCAACATTCAGGGCATTGATTATATATTAAAAAAAGACACACGAGAATTATATGATTATAATCAATATAATAATGCGTTATCTAATCCTAATATTGAACCAGCACGTGTAGGTAAATTAGTTAAAGAAGATGGACGATTTAAAATCGTCGAACGGGATATTTAAAATGTCCCGTCTTCTATTGTATTTGGCACTCTCGATACCGATCTAGAATGAAGACGTGTCTTGTCTCTAATAACATTCATAATCTGTCGAGTACGATGAAATATCTCGTAGCATTTTTTTTCACTTTCTTCTTTTTTTTTGGAATATTCAATATATGCAATATTAACCGGCTCATCTATCATATCCTTATATGTAAAATTTGGAATATGTTTACGCAGTTTATTGAATAGGTCTTCATTTTGTTGCGGATGTTGATTCAGTAGACTACTTTCCAAATAGAATTTTTTGAATAGTTTTGTATACCCATCTGGAACCATTGTATCCAGCGTGTCTTTTAATTCATCCATATTTTCAATAGTAAGTGGGAGTTTATAAAACCCATTTTCATCAAATGAACCCATATCGCTCTCATATATATCTCTATCATCGAACATAATGTGCGTGATACTATCATTATCGTCTGAATCATCTTCATCTGATTCATATTCAGTTGATTCATCGTCGTCTACAACCGCGGGTTCTTGTAGTTCTGCACGACAATAGGGACAACTAGAATTGTATTGTGTTGATCGCATAATACACTTGAAACAAAAGTTATGACCGCATGGTGTAACACATTTATTAGTGTCACCAATGACGTCATAGCAAATTACACACTCCATCTTGTTATTATTACTTTCGTATATTATTATAATATTGTTACTAGTGCAACAATATTATAAAGTAATTCAATTTTTTAGAATATATTACTGAAATTTTCTTACGATATCCACACCGGTCAATATATACCAGTGATCGTCAATGTAGTCAGTAGTTGTAAAATAATCAATAAATGTAGACGTTGTCGAATTATCGGAACCTTTAAAGTGGATAGAAACGTATGGATTGTGTGTATTTCCATCATTGTCTTTATACGAATCGGTAAAACTCGCACTTTTAATATCACGTTCCTTTATTTCACCGTATGTATCGACTGCATATACAGTAGCATCGATGTCTGTATAAATCGAAATAGATGGGCGTTTTCCAGATTTAAGTATAGTAAGTATTGATTCATTTAATCCATTGTAGTTCTCGCTATTTAAGGCAGTTGCCATTTTAATATATACTCTGCTCTCTTTTTTCTAAATATATTCTATAGGAATTATATATAATTATGAAAATCCCGAAAAGATACATTCCATCACAATTATCTGATAAAGACCGAACACGTCAACGTAAAAATATAATGAAATCTCGAAAATTATACAAAAGTCGTAAATACTTTGTTCGTCCAAAAGTGGATTCGTTTATTTCAAAACCATCAAATCATGTTAAAACTGCTAAACAAATGTACTCTATTTCGAACGTCAGACCATCTCGTAAATTATCAATTAAAACTGGGTGTTCTCGGAAAACATTAGAAGGTATTGTTGATAAAGGACGCGCCGCATATTATTCGGGTGGTTCGCGTCCAAATCAGACGCCCGATTCGTGGGGATATGCTAGACTTGCTAGTGCTATTACTGGTGGTAATGCTAGTATTGTTGATTACCATTTGTTACATTCGGGATGTAAATCTACTAGTAAAGCATTAAAATTGGCAACTAAAAAGTGTCGAGATAAACAAAAATGTAAAAAATATACTATGAAAAACAAAGGTAAGAAATAGATATAATACAAATAAAATATAAAAACAAACGCACTATGTACAATATTACACTAGGTAGAACATGAATGAAGAAAATAATGTATTGACAATTAAAACCGTCCAAATTCAACCTATTCGAAATATGATTACTGCTATCAAGGATATATTAACAGATGCTACGATTACATTTACAAAAGATGGCATGAAGATCATTAATTTCGATAAAACACACACTATTCTAGTAAATGTATTACTTGACGCAAACAAATTTGAAAAGTACGATTGTAGTCCTGATAAAATTATTGTATGCGCAAATACTCTCCATTTATTTAAAGTAATTTCAACAATGTCGAACGACGATACGCTTTCAATGTATATTGACAAAGCCGACTATCATGATGGCATTGTATCACATTTGGGTCTTCAATATGACAATGGTGACATCAAACAATGTTATAGTCAAAAGTTGAGATTAATTGAACCAGATACAGATGAACTATTTGTTCCAGATGTTGAATATTCTACTGTTATTAACCTTCCTACATCTGATTTTCAAAAAATCATTCGAGATTTAAACAGTATTTCGGACCGTATTGAAATTAAATCCGTCGGTTGCGATTTGATATTTTCATGCGAAGGCAATTTTGCAAGTTCGCGTATTTTTAGATCCGAATCAGAAGGAAATATGAATTTCATTCAAAAATCGGATAATTCAGTGATTTATCAAGGAGAGTTTTCCCTAAAGAGTTTGTCTCATTTTATAAAATGTACTCCTCTTTGTAGTCACCTAGAAATGTACCTCGGTAATAACTTACCACTTATTATTAAATACGACGTTGCATCTCTGGGTAGTATAAAACTGTGTCTTGCTAACTTGCCACCGCTATAATTCCTAAAATATATGTGTATATATATATATATATTTACTATGTCAATCCAAAAGAGAAGTCGTTGTAAAAATGGAACCCGACGAAACAAAAAAACGGGTAAATGTGAAAACGTATTAGACAATACATGTCCGATATGTTTAGATCGAATTGTATCTGGAAATATAAAAACGACATGTAAACACAACTTCCATAAAAAATGTTTAATTGGATGGTGTAATGGAAATAGAGACAATGTAAAATGTCCTATATGCAGAAGTGATATTAATGATACCTGTAAGAAAATTCTTCCTTTCGATAGTGGTGAAATTTTCCGATATACCGGAATAAGTGCCTCACAAAATCGTGAGGTGGCACAAGAAAAAATTAGAGAAATGATACGTAATCCCAAATTTGACATCAATATTGTCGACGAGTATGGGCGTAGTTTGCTACACGAATTATCATGGAATTCATTTAATAATCACTATTATAAAGAACACATTGAATATTTACTACAACAACCAAAAATTAAGGTCAGTACAACTCTAATTCGCGAATTAATCGCAAGAAATAATCAAAACATGTTGGCCGTTTACAAAAAACATAAAAAAATACCCAAATCTTTAATTAATTTAATATAAGTATAACAATTTCAACAATTATTATATTGAAATTGTTTTAGAATTTAATAGCGTAACGCTCCCTGGTATATCCAGTTTTACTACATTTTCGACATAGGTAAACACAATTTTTACATTTTTCATTGATTTGAATTTTGAATTTTCTTTACATACCACTGCTCCCTGTGTGATAATCTGACGTAATTGTTTTTTGTTTAGGGTTAATTCCGGCATTTTCGCAACAATATGTCCGGATGGTTCATTTTCGATGTGAAACCATATATCTCTACCGGTAGATTCATCTATAATATCAAAATTATCAGCTGCGTTTTTTCCGACAATGTAATCAACTTCAGTGTTTAACGACTGGATATTTCTAGACACAATTTTCATATTCTTCGTATATTTCTATATTACGTACATAATATAGAAATATCAATTTTACACCTTTGAAGATTTAAGTTCGCACAAAAATTGTTACAACAAATATAATGAAAATTATATAAATATTTTTCATTATATATATTATCGTAATGGATAAAGATGAAATAATAAAAGAATTAGCAGAAAAGAATGCTAAATTAGAAGAGGAACTACAAGCAACCAAAGAACATCTCAAAAAATATACAGCACCTTCATACAAAAAGGAATATTATGAAAAGAATAAAGAGGTTATTAATGAACGAAATAAAAATTATAAACCTACACCCGAACAAAAAAAAGAATACAATAGGCGTGAATATTTGAAAAGAAAAGAAAAATTAAAAAAAGATACGGATGAAAATATTTAGGAATATATTAAGAAATTACTTAAAAAATAAAATGTTTAGTAAATGTATAGGATGGAAAATCCAAAAGAAAAACCACCCGAGTTTTTCAAATCCACAAAAACCTCGATGAAAAGCATACTAAAACACGCTGAAATAAACACGCGAAAAATCAACGATGTAGTTATCAAGGCACACAAAATCGTTATTCACACTTTGCAATTTCTAAAAATGTATACTCTTCATCATTACCAAACATACTCTCATACCATACCTATTATTGATAAAGTTTTGATTTTGAATATTATGAAAGTTGTTTGTGGAGAAAAACATACTAATCAAGGAAGAATACCCAAAAAAGAAACATTAGAACTCATAGAGAACCTTACTTCCTTCTATACAGAACACTATAAACCACATACGCAACCAGAACAATTAGATTATGAATATATGAGTAATGTGCTTTCCTACTTATGTGAAGACATTATCACGATGTATGAAAATAACATCCAACTACATTATGTAGATTATGTGGAACGCTTTGTAAACGTAGTTTGGAAAAAGAAGATTCTGGTTGAGAAGATACGAAAAATATTTCCTACCAAAAAAGAAAGAGAAGCACGGATTAGACATTTGGAAAAGGAACTACGAAAAATAAAGAATGATTTGCTAAATGTTGATAATAGCGTTGCTTATACGGCACAGCCACACTATCATAATTGGATTACCCAACAAAAGAAACATATTATTCCCAACAAAGATAAGTTCCAAAAGCAAAGCATCTATTATGATTTGAAATGTAAACCGATGGATTATTTTCCATCTATGATTGCGATGATGAAACAAGTTGAAAATGAGGTTGAAACAATTAGTAATGTTTTTCCATTACGAAGTAGTATATCACCTAGTTATATTCGGTTGGATACAATTACATTAGTATATTTGCTTTTACGAAAAGAGCAAGGAAAGAAAGGTGATTACAACAATCAAGGCAATACCAAGAAACACGAAGATAAAATATGGAAGTTCTTTTTTCGCACAGAAAAGAAGGTATTTCGTAAGAATGATTTTTCATTCCATCATATGATTTCTACGGATGGAGTAGGAGTTTCCATATTGTTTATTCGTGATGATTTGGTGGGAAAGAGATTACCAAGTGCGAAGAAAGGTATCTCAAAAGAATTGTATATTGATGAACTGAATGATTATTCTGGTTTACAAAATAAGAAGATTATTGGGATTGATCCTGGTAAAGAAGATTTGATTTATTGCGTTGATGACGCTTCCAAATATGCGAATGTATTTCGGTATTCACAAAACCAGCGAAGAAAGGAAACCAAGATGAAAAAATACAACAATATCATATTGGGTATGAAAACCAATAAAATACAAGGAAAAAGTGTTATTGATTATGAAACAGAGTTGTCTTTGTATAATCGTAAAACACTTTGTATAGATAAGTTCAAGTCATACATAACCGAAAAGAATAGAATAAATAATATATTATTTGGATTTTATGCAAAGCATTTGTTTCGTAAGTTGAAGTTTGGAAGACATATCAATATCAAACGCAACGAACAAAAGATGATTAGTGATTTTAGAAAGATGTATGGTAATCCTGAAAATGTAGTTATTTGTATAGGTGATTGGGAACAGCGAAAACAAATGAAATACAAAGAACCCACATTAGGAATAGGAATGAGAAGTTTGCTTCGTAAAAACAAATACAATGTGTATTTAGTGGATGAGTTTAGAAGCAGTTGTAAATGCTCCAAATGCGATGGAGGAGTATGTGAGAAGTATATGGTAAGAAAAAATCCAAGACCAAAACCAAAGAAAAATACAGCAAATCCAAAGAAAGAAAGAAAATATGATGAAATGCGGTTGGTTCACGGGCTACTGCGCTGTAAGAGCGGTTGCGGTGAGTGGAACAGAGACCGCAATGGTTCATCAAACATCTACAAGATAGCATACCAAGCAATACATAACTTAGAAAGACCAAGTTATCTATGTAGAGAAATCAAAAGTAATCAAGCAGTTTTACCGAATTGCTATAAACAAAATATACACAAGGTATGAAAAACCTAAACTTTGAAATATTTAATTCGTATTTTTGTGCGAACTTAAATCTTCAAAGGTGTATATTCTAAAATTCTGGTTCGTGTTTTTTAAACAAACACCCTTGTTTTTGTAGGTTTGGTATATTCTCAATAATCGATGGATCTTGTTGAGTTGATACATCCAGCCATATTTTTATAATACAAAAATTCTTCTTTGGTGATACTGTTATCCCATTTAAATGTTTACTCAACGACGTATCCGTACATAATGTTTCACCTACAATAAGGTAAAATAATTGCTTCCATACTTCTGGTACATATTTATTCGATATTTTGTAAGAAAAACAACCGCCATTTCGGTTACGTGGGTCTTCCCACATGGGCGTAATACCTTCCCGCATTACAAACAACATGCAATTTTTAATAACATTGTCATGAACGGATTCATTCAATGATATCACTTTTTCGGCAGTATCAATATTACTCATGATGATGGAGTAACTTGAAACATCCCAGTTTTTATCTTGTGGTAAATGGTAATATAAGTTCCATTTACCATTTAGTGCATGATGGTGGGTAGGAGTACTCAGTGCATCCATTGTCTACGCCCGTAATATATAACGAGAAAAATCTTTATATGTATTTGTTATATTTATTCATTTATTGTCACAGTATACGTTGACTCCTTCAATAATATTGAGTTTTTTGACGTGAGAGATACCATATTTATCATATTATCCATTATACTTATTGTATATGTATCATCAAAAATGTATGTATTTGGTTGATATTCTAAATAACGCTTGATAAATAGTGGTGAAAGGATTTCATTGTTAACATAAAAATATTCAGGTGGTAAATCCATTACTAATTTCTCTTCCATTCTTGGATGTGAATATACTACTGACAATAATGATACACTTGACTTGGTTTTAGAATATTCTATATCGTTATTATTATTGATATTGTTAACTGGCTTAAATGCACGGGTTAATGTAGAATTTGGTAACTTCAGCGTAATCATTGTTTCGTCTATATGGTCGCTAGTTTCAGCGATCGACTTTGCGGTTTCACAAAAATATTTCAAACAATATTCATCATTGATAGAATCTGATGATGGTTGTGGTGAATTAATTAATTTATAATCTTCTAAAATTGATGAACTGTTAGTTACATACGTATCATTATTTTTAAACATTATCGACAGTGATATCCAATAGTTTTCTTTTGGTTCTATTTTATAGTTATTAATAACCGCACGGGTATATCTTATACCATACACGCCCCAATCATATACATATCGAATATTATGGTTGTTTGCGTAAATATAGTTTCCACATCTATTTAACCTTACTTTGGTTTCCACGTAGGAAAGAAAAATTTTAGTGGCAATATTATTGTAATCTACATGATATATTTCATTTATTACATAATTGGTTGATTCTATTAAATGCGATACATTAAACATAATAAATGAATCAATTATTTTGTATGCTTCGAATATCCAATTCATTTACATACTATCAACATGTAAACTTTATATTGTTACGCATAACAACAATAACTGCGGATCTACAACACCGAGTGATGTTTCATATCATAATATTACTTATTATCTTATGAAATATGTATTTAGATGTCTAATGAGACTGTATTTTTATTCGACGTGTTTTTTCTGCGGGAACGCTTTGGCATATTAGTGTTTTGCATTTCGTTCAATGATGAGATAGATATTACAGAATCTTCGTCTGCGGGCATAGGCTGTGACGATTGCGGGGGAGCATTTTCATGAATGTTTACATTTCGTGTTTTTAACCCGGATAATATATTGTCTATATCACTCGACTGTGGTCCCTTCATTTCTTGACGCTGTGGTGGTGGACGCATGCTCTTTACCGGTTCATTGAAATTTTGTTCGCTCTGCATATTTACACCTTGTTCTCTAAACATTGTGCCTCTGCTAGCATTAATGTCCGGTCTATTCGCGGGAGCATTATTTGTGTAAACCATACCCGGTCTAGATTGAGGAGGTAAGTTTTGCGTTTCGACGGATGCTGGTGGTGGCGGTCCACGTGGACGATTGTCATTTTCCTGCATTAGATTGTTTGCCATCGCAAATCCCGGAGAATTTTCACTCATACTGTTTACAGTTGCGTTTGTAAACATTTTCATCAATTCGGGGCTTTGTTTAATTACGTCATTAAATGCGGGAGTAGCCGATGAAAGTGCTTTATTTGAAAAATTTAATACGGCTGCGCTAAATCCTACCCTAAGAAGAAGAGAAATTTCAGGTGCCAATTTGCCTCCCTTGTATTTATCATGAAGTTCCATGAAAATTTCTTCGTAACTGTCTATATCCTCATTAACTTGTTCGCCCCATCCGTCTAGGTTAAGGTCGAATGGATTAAATGCTGTATTCGCATATTCCATTGAATTAACAAATGTCATAAACCACCACCCTTGCAGTTTAACACTATCCTTCTTGCGTTTATCCTCGAGAGCAGTTTCATATTCGTCCTCAATCTCGTCAAAATCTGAATCTAATGTAAATCTAGAATTGTGTTTTATAGCACCTTTTTCATACCAGTCGTCTAATTTCTTTAACATTGCCCTTTTTTTTCTGCGTTTTTCACGATCAGACATTGATGTATTTACTTTAATATCGTCTTCAAGTGGCATTTCGTTCATCTTGGAGAATCCATCCCATGTTTTACTCGAACCACCGGTTTCACTGGTTGCTTTTCCAAGGTGAGAATCAGATGCTTGTTCTTCTGTTTTTTCAAATCCAAATAAACTTGACGCAATCCCAGAAACCGATTTTGTATTATCACTTGATTTTGGGGTAGTATGACCGGACAGTTCATTTAATTCGGATTCTAGATTATTTAATTCTCCTAAATTTAGATCGAGATTTGATGATGGCATTTTATTTTCATTCATTATAAGTTCGATTCCATTACCTAATGCTGATCCACTTCTAGATGGATGAACGCTAGGCAAATCTTCAATTTCGTCCAATGCACCTAAATCAATAATTTCCATTGTAATATGATATTTATACAATCTTTATTTTTAAATCCTCCGCAAATGATATTATATTGTTGTGCTTTAAATACCAAATGCCTTGTAAAAATGAATCTGCTAGATCATCTTTCTTTTTCGTATTCAGTGATTCCTTCCATTCAATCATTCGTTCATTTGCATCTATCATCCGAGAACAATAATATACTCCGTCCAGTTTGTGTTTTTTATAATTTGGATTTGTTCTTGTGCTGTCTGTTATCGATTCGTCTTGTTCTCGTTTCTCCAAATTAAATTCTGAAAATTGTTTTAGTTTATGTGACGAAGATACAAACTGAATGTTAGTATTGTCATTCATCATTATAAAATATTGTGCCAGCATTCCTTGCACTGTCTTCATTCTGGTAGCAATTGGGGATATTTGGTTCTCTATTATCGCGTGGTCTATATTCATAATATTATCCAAATTGTTTAATTGTTCTTTCATTTTTCTTCCAACGCTTATTAAGTCAGTTTCTCCTGCTGTTCGTTTTTTCTTATTTGCAACAACTTCGAAACATTTTTGTTTATAATATTCTAATACCAGTTCGAGAACAACCGGTTTTTTTAGTTTTTTTACGTCATCGATATTCAAAAATACCAAATTATGATTTCCTTGTGCTATTAAATCATCTAATTTTAATTTTTTTAAAGATGTTATAGAATATTGCTTTGTTGGAATAATATATTGAGAACATGCGATTGCGTGTTTTTCACAGTAATATTTACCGTTTTTTGTATATTTTGCCTTTTTCACACACTCTTTTGGAGATGCCTTTTTACTTTTGGGAATATTCATACATTCACAATTATGAGACACAATATCATCATCCATTAAATTTAAGACGCCCCATTCATTTATCGTAACTTGTTCGCTATCGCATTCCAGTACACAATATGCCATGTTTTTTATGCCTACATCAAAACTAATAAGTTTCATGAGTGGATATTATTTACACAATTGAAGATTTTAAGTTGTTTGTAACCGTATCCCTTTCAAAAACATAAATATGTATAAAATTGAAATATGCAATGATAAAATGCTACAAAATATTTTATAATGGTGCGACATTACCACGGTTCAATTCAAGGAAGATTCTGGTTTGCTGTTCAAGATAGCGATGATATTAACAATTTAGTTGCAATTTCACCCGAAATGTCTTATGTGTGGAAAGTATGTCTATGCACTGTGAAAACGGCGTTTTAAATCTTCAAGGGTGTAATGAAAGATAAAAATGTAACTATTATTACATTTTTATTTGATATCAAATTTGTATGATAAAAATTGAATTTACATGGTTGCGTCAAACAATGGTATCTATAATATTACTACAATGGGAGAATTCTTAATTGTATTTTTGGTGGTTATAACGCTGTTTATGGCAAATGCCATCTTCGCTTCAGATAATCATAGAGTAAATCCAAGATAAGATTTATTTTGCGTCCTTGGGGGCTGATTCTGATGATACAATTGGTGCATACTGGCGCGATGCTAATTGTTCTCTAGTCATATATAAATTCTTTAGATCACTGTTAGAATGACCGAATGGTTTTGCTGTCTCGATTGTTGACGAATAAGAATAAGGTATATTATTGAAACCTTTCACCTCGTTTGTTTGAATACTTGGAATATCTATTGGACGTTTGTAATAACCCGTGTCATTTGATGATTCGCGAAAGTTGTATTCCATTATTTTTTTCGCATTTTCAGTTAAATATTTACGGTATTGCCAGTTAGACTTAATGCCAGAATTTTCAATTAAGTCGGCATTAACAGATGATTCGGGTTGCCATGTGGCAGTTATCGACCGACCATCATTCATTAATGGTGGAAATCCCGGATATTTATTATTTGTAGTGTATCCTCTGGATGATTCTGGTACTGTTTCTTTTATGACTGGATACGCACAATCAACTGATTGAAATGGAGTTGATGAAGGAGAAAACATTATAATATACTAAACAGTTATATATTATATATGTGAAATTATTTTTTGATTATGCAGATGGTTCTAGTAACTTTAACAAATCGGGTTTCTTCATTTTTCCAGTATCCGTAATATAACCATTCTCAATAACAAGTGCTCTTAATGCGGTTATATTCATCTTGCGATACATATCCATTTTATTTGGCTCTACATTACCATCATTAACATTCTCTAAAGTTGATTCGGTTAGTTTCTCTACTTGGATCGATTCGATCTCTTCAATAATCAGTTCAGAACCATTCATAGGTTCTGTGTCTGACGCTGGATTTGAATCTTCATTCTCGTCTATTTGAGATATTTCATTATCTATATTCGTTATATTGACGTTTATTATTCTAACAGGATCATCTATTTCGAATGTATCTGGTATAATCATACACAATTCTTCATCTTCGCTACTATCTTCGTCTCTACTATCTTCGTCGCTACTATCTTCATCATCACTATCTTCATCATCACTATCTTCATCATGACTGTCTTCTTCCTCGCTGTCTGAAACAAGTAATTTGGGCATATCATCGTTGTGACTAGAATGTGAATTTAATACTAAATTATTTGGCGCAAACTGTGCAACATCCATTAACGTTGTCCGATGGTTCATTTCTTTTACCATATTATTAATTATTTCAAACATGGTATCACATTTATGTTCAAGATTTGTAAACTTTTGTCTAAATTGATAGACTAAAAATACAATCATTACGAAAGTTATACCTAAACTAACAAAAAATAACATTTCGAGCATATTGAATATTCCCATTTATAATAAAACAACATTATATAAGAAGAAAGCAAACGAACCTCTAAATAAAATAGATTTGTATAGTATATATAAATTTAAGTATGGAGTCTATAACAGTTTCGCCTAATTCAATTACACCAACAGGTGATAATAAAACATTCCTTATTGTAATTTTATCTGGATTATTATTATTATCTCTTTTAGGCATAAACCTGTTTATTGTAGTTGGAAATATATTTCAGAAGATTCTTGATATTTTTAAACCTCTTATTTCTCAAATTCTCGCTATATTTGGATATACTGCCGGAACTTTGATTAATAAATCTGCCGACGTAACCTCCGATGTTGCACGCGCCGGAGTTGATATTGCGGAGGGAACACTTCAATCTGTTGGAAATTTACTAAAAGATGCAAGCAAGGGATCTATCAATATGAATACACGAAATGAATTAGATATGGTAAGCAGTGAACCAGTGGCCGATTATGCTGAAAGTCCTATTCAGAATACTATATCTTCGGGTAAAACAACGTGGTGTTTGGTTGGTGAACAAAACGGACGTAGAGGATGTGTTTCAGTCGCCGATGCGACGAAATGTATGTCGGGACAAGTATATGGTTCTCGTGAAATGTGTGTGAATCCTACACAAACGTCAAATATTCCTCCAAAAATACCACAACATCCTCTAAAAAGTGTAAAAACGCACTAATTTGTAATACAATCAATATTTGGTTATTGTATTACAACATGCATGTTACATTGAAGTTACAGATATAGGTGTATATACTTTGTTACTTGATTCTGTTATTATTTCACAATTTGAAACGTCAGATGTAACACCCTCTGATAAATTGAGTAATAATCCGTAACTAACGTCATAATCTAATTCAAAAGCGCTGGTTAGAGTATTGTCGCCAATAACGATATTCATATGGGGTTTTATATATACATCGTAAATATAACCGGCTTCAGTATACAAGTCAATGTTGGAAATAGTTAATATTCCAGTATATAATGTAGCAGTGAATGTAGGTGCATTATCATCTATGTTAAATGAAATGTCGGTGATATTCTCATTTGAACTATATGATATAATTGGGTCTGAAATTACCTTCACATTATCATCATTATAATTAACAATAAATTCAATTGGAGTATTGAATGTGGGGTCAAGTTTAAGTGATAAATTATTATATGTGCTTACCTTATTGTCAGTAGGTTTCTTGCTACCCGATATTTTAAATCCAATTGGAACACTCACGTAATATGTGTATTTATATTCATCTATAATATCTGTAATATTTATTGAAAATAATAAATTCATATCATTGTCATTTACATAAGTATTTTCATCTGCATAATGAATTAACCACTTATTGGTATTCGCATTCTCACCAATGCCCTCTGAAGTCGTGTTCGTAGCATAATTATACAACGGAATGCTATTGTCTAGATATAAATCGACACTTGGTCCCGGTACACCTGAAGCACCGCTAGGTGTATATATGATAGTAGTAGTAGGACATTGATTATTATTTTCGGTATTATTTGGGGTTGATCTGACTCCATTACGTCCTTGCATGATTTGCGAATAGAGTTGTTTTTTTGTAGGATTATTCGTTTTGGTATTTTGGACGGTACCCGAATATTTTAATATTTCTGCTTTTCGTCGCATATTTAACTGAGATGACGTATATGCAGGATATGGCGATTTATCAAGAATTGTATTTCGAGGTGGAGGTACAGTAAAGAGCATATTTTTTTTTCGCTGTGCGCATATTGAACTTAAAGATGTATTAGTTGCCATACTATACTATATTATTACTTATAATATAGTATGAAATTAGTATTTGGAAGAATACCAATAATTAGATAAATATTTAAAACCACCGTCCGTGGGGGTCGTATCTACAGAATTCATTTTTGGGCCACTCGCAACTAAATTGTTGATTTCGAATACATTTAATGCGTTATTAAAATATCTTAATGATGAAAGTTGTCCCATGAACCCACCATTTTGACAAATATAAACGTCACCGAAATTTTGTTTTGGGGTATTTGACATTTCTAAACGACTTACTACAATACCGTTAATATAGACATCTATGTTTATATTTGTAGCACGAATTGCTACATGAAACCATTTCTTTAATGGGACATTCTCAACATCGATAATCGTATTAGTATCGTTACTCTCTACACTATCCATAATAATATGTAATTTATTAGTCATAGGCGAAATATACATCCCAGGAGCATTATTTACAGTTGCTAAATTGGTAGTTGAATCAAAATTGTCATCTCCTTTACTGAATATATGCTGGTACTTTTTACTATCTTTACCGAGATCGTTAATGTATAACCATGCCGACCATGTAAACTCTAATCCTTCCGATTCATTATTTGATTTATATATTGGTTTACTTTCGGCATTTTTTGGGTTTTGTGATACAATCATTGCTGTACTACCCGATATCAGGCCGTTAATAATATAAGGATCAGTTGACGCTTGAGTAAAATAATGGATAATTGTTATACCTAAATTTATAAGAAATAGAAACACGATTAATACCAAGAGAATAAAGGCAAATTTTGCAATTAACGTATTTGAATTTAAAAATCCCGATGATGCGGCTACTCCTACAGTTGCCTTTGTAGAAAAATCATCAAATGTATTTGTTAATGAACCTTTCGCATTTTCATATGTATTACTAATATTATCTATCGTTGATTGATTGTCGTCAGACATAATATATTTATATACTATAATTATATAAATAAACTGTTTACATTAATGAATATTTTCGGATTTCTTCTTTATTTTGTAAGATAGAAACATCAATGCCTATGTCACTCAATGCAGAAGCCATTCTACTTGATCCATTTCCCTTCATATATGTATCCCATGCGAGTTTTGGATCTACTGGACCCGTCCAACGCTTCAATAGACTGGCGTAGGCGTCAAACTTATTGACGGCTTTATTTCCTAAATACAAGGGCACTTCCTTCCCCGGAGGCATTGCAGGTACTGCCCCAGTGTCTTTGAAAAAACGTTGGGATCTTACTAGTTTACCATCTAAATACGAATCGGCGAATTGATTATCCATACTTATTATGATATTTACCCACTTTTGAAGAGGGAAATTATTAGTGATCATCATAGTATCTTCGGTATCATCGTTCATGTAAACGTCTAATTTTAACGTGGGCGAGTGTTTATCTAAATATAATCTAAATTGTTTGTCCCTTGATAAAATAGTTTTTTCGACATTATTGTCCCATGTATTTACGTAAATCCATACTGAGTGACCGAATCGCGTATTATTTGGTTGGGATATTTTGGTTATAGGGGGTATCGGTGTTAATAAACTGGCGGTTTTAACCAACTGTGTAGCACTATCACTATAATAAGCATATAATATGTATATCAAAACAATTATTACTACAATTAAAACAATGGTAATTGTCTCCATTCTATATATTTATACATCTATAAAATATTCGTAGGTGGGTTATTTTTTACAAGTAAATTGTAAGAGTTTGCGATTTGAGAACGTGTTTGATTACCTATGTAATACTCTACATTACATATGGCGCCGTCTATACCATCAGTCGAACCAACAACAATCAAATCGTCGGATGAATATTTTGGTAACATTTTACCATTAAATGAAAAAGTTTTTTCTAAAACACCATTTACAAATAAATCGGCTGAATCAGATCGATAATTAAATACAAATTGATTCCATTTTTGCGTATCTATTTCTACTGTATATCCCCGATCTACTCCAACATTCGTAAAATAGATATGTAAGGTATCCTTTGCATCAAATTCTGTCTTTTTTTTATATGTTATTTTTGGAACACCATTACCGTAATTGAAAATTGGAGTTTCCTTCGCATATGCAATAGTATTTTCGGAATGGTTGTTTACCATTATCCACATCGATAGACTATAATTATTACGATAGACTATGGGAGAGTTAGGATCATCCGTTTGTTGGTTGAATCTTAAATCATAACTACTTCCTATAGGTTTCTCTATGTCTAAAAATACTGCATCTTTAAGTAACGGGATACTCTGTTTTAACGATACTTTTGATATAAACATTGGAATATATTTGTATAAAAGGATTAATGCAATTTCTGTCATAAACAAATAATAAACAACATTGGTAGTTAATTGAAACTCACGTCTGATGTAATTATACAAATCTAGAATTAAACATGGTATGTAAAAAATCAAATTCGCGAAGAATCCACTCCAACCTTGGGCTGTTTTAAAATAATTACCATAAAAGTAAAATATAATTGCTAGGGCCACAAAAAACCCCACGGTTATAATTCCCGATAACAAATAATTAAATATCGAATATGTTGAATCTGCTACAGTGAAATAAAAATATAACACAGATCCAAATACTGCACAAATAGTTCCTATAATTAGCACGGTATAGTACAAATTACTCATTGATTCTTTTCCTAAAAAAACACTGGGTATTAATATCGATAACCCAATTATCAATGGGAACATATAATTGTTGTATTTAGTTGTTAGTGACTTGTTATCATTCGACGATAGATATAACGTCCATATCAAATATATGATAAATAATAATGATACTATATACTTCCCTATTACTGTATTTTCCATAAAGTTTATTATATATTCATTACATATAATAAATCGCGATTTCATTTTCAAGTTTATAAGTTCTCCATCGTTGTTTTCTTACCGTGACATTCTCGGCACATTGCAACTAAATTATCTACGTGATTACTTCCGCCATATTCTAGTCTAACTATGTGATCAACTTCAAACCAAGCAGTTAATTGTGACTGACAATCACCACATTTCCAGTTTTGTCTCGATGCTACAAATTTCTTTTTCGTTTCACTTACAGAACGCTTT
>Ga0209556_1000734_pt1 | contig 19626 bp, 13 predicted proteins | sample SaaInlV_150m_DNA_5_FD_184652 | JGI IMG/M metagenome (GOLD analysis project Ga0209556, IMG submission 184652) | Marine microbial communities from expanding oxygen minimum zones in the Saanich Inlet - SI037_S3LV_150m_DNA (SPAdes) (version 2) | ecosystem: Environmental > Aquatic > Marine >...
GTATTCAAATTGGGAAAAGGTAGTCTCACGCATAAAGGGAGAGGGTATGCGCTGCAATATGATTACCAATGGAATATTATTGGAAAAGCATGCAAGCTCTATAATTAATCTGGGTACTGACGAAATTATCTTTTCACTGGATGGCCCACGTGAAGTACATGATGAGGTGCGAGGCGCAAAAGGCACATTTGACAGGGCATTCAAAGGCCTCAAATTAATTAGAGATATTAAAAAGAAGTCCGGATTGAATAAACCTGTCGTAAATATCTCCAGCACAATATTTGAGACAAATTACAAGCGTCTTGATGAGCTTATCAGTATCGCAGAGGAATTAATGGCAAGCACAATCACATTCCACCATCTGATATTCCTGAGCAAAGAGATGTATAACCATCATAATAAAATTTTTAAGGGCTATTATGGGATGGTTTGTAATGATTGGAAAGGTTTTGTAAGGGACAGTCTGCCTGATATTGATGTTGAGCTTCTTATCCGGAAAAAAGAGGAGATCGAGAAAAGAGATTCTAAAGTAAAAATTGCCTTTTACCCAAACTTCACTAATGAAGAGATCAGGCGATATTATACTGAGTTTGATTTTACCTCTTCCAGTTATGGCAAGAGATGCATCAGCCCATGGATGGTATCTTATATATTTCCCGATGGTACGGTACGGCCCTGCCAGTCACTAAATTTCTCCCCCGGCAACGTAAGGGATGAGCCTTTTCGTAAAATATGGAATAATGAAAAATACATGCGCTTTAGAAAAATTACAAAGAAAGAGAAGAGATATCCGGCATGTACAAGATGTACAGAATTATATAGATTTTAACTGACCTATAATATATTATTCAGCATCTTCGAGAAGGTCATAATCAATATATAAATACTATTATAATAATGTGTAGAAAAAAAAGTCTCTACTCAACTTTTGTCCTGGCCATATTTACCTGTTTGTTCCTGGGCAACTCAAGTCTATTTGTAAATACCTCTTATGCCGAACAGTACAAACTCATTCCAAGTGTTATCCATATACACACCACAATTGGTAATGGAGAGAACACGCCGGAGGAGATTGTAGAGCTTGCGCGGAAAAGCGGTATAAAGGTTGTAATTTTTACCGAACACGACACAATGAAATGGACTTACGGAGTACCGCCCTTAAGAACGATTATACAGAAGGTTGTCGATCAAAATTCCATTCAAAAATATGGTGCCGAGAATTATATCAATACAATAGAGGAGTTAAATAAAAAATACCCCGATATGGTTCTTCTCCATGGTGCAGAGTCTATCCCTTTCTACTATTGGAAAGGAAGTTATTTTAAGAAGAACCTGGCATTAGTAAGAGGTAATGAGCATATCCTGGTGCTTGGGCTGGAGACCCCATCTGATTACGAAATTCTACCGTCAGTTGGAAATGGATTTCCGTTGGTATTCAACATAGAGTCTATTTTCAAATTATGGCCTGTCTGTTTTTTCATATTTGGATGGGTCCTTATTTCACTCGGCAAAAGTACTCTCTCAACGAAGAATAAAGATTCTGGCAGCAAAGAGCCCGGCAAAGTCTTAGGCATTGTATGTTTCTTTGTAGGGACTATATTCATGGTGAATAACTTTCCATTTAAGTCGCCTTTGTTCGATCAGTATCACGGCGATCAGGGTGTGTGGCCATACCAGTATCTTATTGATCACGCAGACAACCATGGCGCCCTGACATTCTGGGCACATCCGGAAGTAGAAAAAACTATGGAGCAAGAGGATATTAATATCATATCGTCATCATACGAGGAAGACCTTCTTAATACTTTCGATTATACAGGTATAGCAGTTTTCAGTGAGGGTATGAGGGGCGTTGGCCCGCCGGGTGGAATCTGGGATAAGCTATTACTCCAGTATTGTGCAGGAATGAGACAAAGGCCGGTGTGGGCGATTGGAGAGGTAGACTATAAGGGACATGGATATGATATCGCTGAAACACAGACCGTATTTTTGTTAAAGGAAAAAAGCTATGAGAACATAATGTATGCACTGGCTACCGGTAAGATGTATGCTACCATGGGAGATGCTAATAAGCTTACTTTGAACAGTTTTGTTGTTGAAGATACAAGCAACGGCAAGCTGGCATTTATGGGTGATGATATAGAACTTACAGGAAAGCCTCGCATAAGAATAGTTGTAACTGTTGATAAAACAAGTAAGTCCTCTGCATATAATAAAAGAGGGTTCAAAATAGATTTGATAAGAAACGGATCGGTTATTAAAACATTTGAGGCAGATGATTCGATAGATATTGCTTACGACGATGATTATTATAATCCAGATGAAAAAGTATATTACCGGCTGGCTGTAGATACGAGCTATCTGTTCAGAGGTATTGTAAGCAATCCTGTTTTTGTTACGTTTAAAGAAAAATAAAAATAAAGACTCCAATTCAGGAGTCCTCTCGAAAGAGAGGCTGGAACCTGGAAAAGAAAATGCTTATAGCAATTCATCAACCACAATACCTTCCCTGGCTGGGCTATCTTGATAAAATTGACAAGGCAGATGTATTCGTTATATTAGACAATGTCCAATATAAGAAAAACGAATGGCAGAACCGCAACAGGATAAAAACGGCCCAGGGATGCCAGTGGATGACAGTCCCTGTATTATACCGGTTTCCAGAAAAAATTAACGAAGTGAGGATTAACAACAAAGAGAACTGGAGCAGGAAACACCTACAGGCACTTATTACCAACTACTCAAACTCTACCTTTTTTGACAATTACAGAAGTTTTTTTGATGATATTTTCAGCCACAACTGGAACCGTCTTGTCGACATTAACATTGAAATTATCAAGTTTTTAATCAGTACTTTAGATCTCAAAACTAAGCTTGTTATAGCATCTGATTTAAAATTGAGAGAAGAACCGACAGAACGCTTGGTCGATATTTGTAAAATACTAGATGGCAATAAATACATGGCAGGGAAGGATGGTAATAAATACATGAATTTAGAACTATTCGAAGAAGAAGGCATAGAGGTAATCTTTCAGGACTTTAAACACCCGGTGTATCATCAGCTGTTTGGAGACTTTGAACCTTACATGTCTGCCATTGACCTGTTGTTCAACTACGGAGATAATAGTCTCGAAATATTAAGGGGCAAGTAAGAAAAGTTTGGAGTATCTTAAGTGAACTAAAGTTAAAAAAATACATCATAGAAAATCATGAAGAAAAAACAGGGTAGTAAATACAGTGTTGTCGTTGGAATACCTTCATATAATGAATCTGATTCTATCTCTTACGTAACCAAAATCGTAGATCAAGGACTTGGTGAGTATTTCCCGGACAAGAAAAGTATCATTGTCAATGTAGACAACAATAGTCCGGATAACACTAAAGAAGCTTTTCTGGACACAACCACCCGTATAGAAAAGAAATATATCAGCACCGCTCATGGTATTCGAGGTAAGGGTAATAATATTCTAAACCTGTTCAATTTCGCAATACAAGTACGTGCTGAAGTCGTAATTATTGTAGACGCAGATCTCAAATCAATAACAAAAGAGTGGATTGAATATCTTGGAAGGCCTGTTGCTGACGGCTATGACTACGTAACACCACTCTATTCAAGGCACCAGTTTGACGGTACAATTACAAACCACATATGCTATCCCGTCATGTTTGGTATGCTTTCCATGGACATCCGGCAACCGATAGGAGGAGAGTTTGCATTCTCTCCAAAACTGATAAAACATCTGTTGAAACAATCGTGGACCGAAAGCACTAAGCAGTATGGGATAGATATCTTCATGTCCCTTAACGCTGTCCTAGGAGGCTTTAAAATCTGCCAGAGTGGCCTGGGAACAAAGATTCACAAAGCAAGCGCACCTAAACTGGGTATCATGTTTGAACAGGTTATTGACACATTACTGACAGTACTTGTACAGAATAAAGGTGCCTGGATGACCAGAAACAGTGGTGACTTCGTTGTACCCGACACATTTGGCTTAAAGGAGTTGGCAGAACCACAAGAGCTGGACATCAACATCCTTGATCTCAAAGAAAAAGCCCGGATGGAATACAGTAAATATCAGACTGACATTAAAGAACTTTTAGAACCGTATGCGTTTTCAAGAATACATGAGATGTTTCAGGTCGAAGTATTTGACCTGACGATCCTGCTATGGACTCAGGTTTTCTACAGCCTCGTATACAGATATGATATCTCAAAAAGCAATGGAGACAGAAAGAAGATAATTAATAGTCTGAAACCTCTCTATTTTGCGAGAAGTCTCAGCTTCAACTACCATACGTGGAAGTACAATGTAAAGTATTCGGAACTGGAGATCAGGAAATCTGCGCTAGGCTTCGCATCACAAAAATATTATTTATGGGGATTGTATAGCCAGGGCAATCATCTGAAATCTGGCAAAACAAAAAAGCAAAAATAATGAAAGAGTATGAAAAGAAATTATCTAGCAGAGGCGCTAATGCCGCAAAGCTTTAATGATTATTGACTATTCTCTCAATACCTTAATTCCTCAGACGAGAACACAAAGAGCAGCTTTTCTTTGTGTCCCTGCCCGCCACAAGGAACTTTATAGAGATACAATATCAAGTAACTCCACTGTAAAGATTAATGTCTGATCAGGGCCTATGCTTGGTGGGCCGTTCGGACCGTAAGCCAATCCTGAAGGGATATAAAATTCATATTTACTACCAATACTCATAAGCTGCAACCCTTCAGTCCACCCTTTGATCACTTGATTTAATCTAAACTCTGCCGGCTGATTACGTTTGTATGAGCTGTCAAACTCTTTACCGTCAATCAAAGTACCACTATAATGCACTTTAACTTTATCGGTTGCCGCAGGCTTTGCACCATTTCCCTCGATTATAACTTTGTACTGTAAACCGGAAGCGGTTACCTTAATACCATCCTTCTCTTTATTGGCATCAAGAAAAGTCTGACCTTTTTTGATATTGCCAGCACTAGCAGCTTTCATTGCAATTTGTGTTTTTGCCTGCTCCTTCTTTTGAAGAGATACCATAAAAGCATTAATCTCTGCCTCTGACATGGCAAGTTCTCCACTCTCTGTCATATCATTCAACCCGTTGGCAAACATTTCTATATTCACTTCCAAGTCGCTCTTCTTACTGAAAGCACCAATTTGTGTACCAAGGATATAGCTGAACTTTTGGGACTCCGACCAACCGGCTGCAGCACTTTCAGTCTTAGCATCATCCTGAGCAACAGTAATACCTGAAATAACAAACAGCATTAAAACAGAAAACAGCATAATTCTTATTCTCATAATAAACTCCTCAAAACAGTAATTTTTAAATATAAAGTTTGTATTTTGTGATTTAAGATTTGGAAAGTACAAGTGTCATGCCTGACTATCCTCATACAACGGAGACATTGCTCTTAACCTTTTAATGATAGGAGGAACCGTCTCCAGTACATATTCGATTTGTGCTTCAGAATTATCTATTCCCAGGCTGAAGAGTATCGAACCCTGTGCTACTGCGTCTTCCACTCCTATTGCACTCAAGACATGTGATGATTTTAATGATCTGGAGGTACATGCCGAACCGGATGAAACCGCTATTCCCTTCATATCCAGAAACAGAAGTATTGACTCTCCCTCAACATACTCAATGCTGATGTTTATATTGTTTGGTAATCGTTTTTCAGGATGGCCATTCAGATAGATATTATCTACTGAATTCATCAAACCGTTTAGCAGCTTATCACGCAGAGGTTTTATTGCCTCTGTGCGCACATTCATCTCTTTTTTTGCCAACTCTGCGGCTTTACCCATACCCACTATTCCTGGTATATTCTCCGTACCGGCACGACGCCCGCCTTCCTGCACACCGCCCTCTATAAAAGGCACTATCCTTGTTTTCTCTCTCAGGTAGAGCGCACCTGCACCCGGTGGTCCATAGAACTGGCTGCCTGCCAGACTTACGGCATCAGCCATCATCGCATCAACATCTACAGGTATATAACCTGCAGACGCCACTGCATCAACATGAAAGGTAATACCTTTCTCCTTAACTATTTTCCCAATCTCTTCGATCGGCTCAATAGTACCTATCTCACTATTTGCATGCATTATCGAAACAAGAGCAGTCTCCGGCGTAATCGCCTTTGCAACATCCTCTGGATTAATCATGCCATATTTATCAACCGGTACATGCGTAACCTCAAACCCCATTTTCCTTAGTTTTTTGAGTGGATTAAGTATTGAAAAATGCTCTATCTCCGATGTAATAATGTGTTTGCCCTTCTTTTTATTTGCCGTTGCAAGCCCCCTGATAGCAAAATTATTTGCTTCACTACCGCTTGATGTAAATATTATCTCTTCAGCTTTTGCTCCTATGAGTGATGCCACCTCTCCCCTGGCAGTCGTAACAGCTTTACCTGCAACCTGCCCGAAATGGTGTAGATTTGAGGGATTACCATAACTGTTTTTTATAGAATCTACCATTGCATCTACAACCAATGGATGAGTTGGCGTACAAGACGCGTGATCAAGATATATTTTTTCCACTTTTATACTCCTTTATATTTGTATTTATTACCGGCAGGAACCCTCTACCTTTTCTAAATTTGCATATTCCAGGGCCAACTTCTTTATACCTACTCTATTAAAATCAACATGTACCGTATCTGAAGATGGAGCTATTTTTACAACTCTACCCCGGCCAAAAATTTCGTGTTTTACAATGTCACCTGAAACCAGCTCGATACTCTTTTGAGGCTCATCAATCTGGAATACTGGTAGCTCATCATGATCTTCCCCTGCATCGCATTCATAATCATCCTCATCTGCTGAATCTCTGTAGCCCGTTACCGGTTCGGTACGCAGTTTATCAGCGTAAGAATTATAGATTGTTTTATCAATCTCTTCAACAAAATCTACAGGTATCTCGCTCAAAAACCTTGAAGGGACGCATGCAGAACGCTGTCCGTATTTTGCCCGATATCTGGTATGGAGCAGGAACAGGTCCCTTTGGGCTCTTGTAATACCCACATAGCACAAACGACGCTCCTCTTCAACATCATCATCTGAATCCTTTGATTGCGAGTGTGGTAATAACCCTTCCTCAAGACCGGTGATGAAAACAACTGGAAATTCCAGACCCTTTGCGGCATGCAGTGTCATCAGGGTAACTGTATCTGCGGCATTATCCCACTTGTCAATATCTGCAATCAGTGACACCTCTTCTAAAAATCCCTGGAGTGAACCATCCGGATTTGAAGCATCATACTCACTGGCTGCTGTTACCAGCTCCTCAATATTTTCCAGCCTCTCCTCGCTATCACCTTCGTAAGAAAGTACCAAATAATCTGCATACCCAACCTTATCGATAACCTCTTTTACAAATCCCATTACAGGATAGGTTGGAATCTTATGCAATTCAGAAATGATATCACCAAAACCTTTCACGGCCTTGGAGCTTTTTCCCTTAATTTCCTGAATCTCATTAACTCTGGATATCGCTCCAGACATATTTGTATTATCCAACATCGCCCACTCTCTTAATCGTCTTATAGTCGTTGCTCCGATGCCTCTTGCAGGCACATTCACAACTCTTTCAAGAGAGAGGTCGTCATCTGGATTAGCACAGAGTTTGAGGTAAGAGAGGATATCTTTAATCTCTTTTCTTTTGAAGAATGCAACACTACCCACAATTGAGTAAGGTATTCCTTCACGCAGCATGCGAGTTTCCAATACACGTGACTGCGCGTTTGTACGGTAGAAAACAGCTATATCGGAATGCCTATTCCCACTCCTGACAAATTCAGAAATGTTTGATGCTATCTCCTTTGATTCAACGTTCTCGTCCTCGCAGTGAATAATCCTGGCCTTGCTCCCTTCGCTATTCTCCGTCCAGAGGGATTTCGGCTTCCTTGACAGGTTGTTATTGATTATTTCAGAGGCGACATGAAGAATGTTCTTGGTTGAACGATAGTTCTGTTCCAGCCGGACTGTTTTTGTATCAGGATAATCTTTTTCAAAATTGAGTATATTCCGTATATTGGCGCCGCGCCAACCATAAATAGATTGATCAGGGTCTCCGGTTGCACAGATATTTTCATATCTCTGCGCCAACAGTTGTGTAATTGCGTACTGAGCATGATTTGTATCCTGATACTCATCAATAAGTATATATCTGAACTTCTCCTGATATTTCTCCAATACGTCAGGAAACTTCTTAAACAGATGTACAACCTTGAAAAGCAGGTCGTCAAAATCCAGCGCATTATTAGCCTCAAGATATTTCTGATACTTTGTGTATACCTTTGACACAACATCATTATAATAGCCTGACTTATACTCAGCAAATTCCTCTGCTGACAACAACTCATTTTTAGCATTACTTATAGATGCTGCAACTGCACTTGGTCTCCAGTGATCAGTGTCCAGTTTCAGTTCTTTCATAATATCCTTTATGCACTTGGCTTGATCCCCGGAATCATATATGCTGAAGTTTCTGGTAAATTCCAGATGCTCAATTTCACTACGCAAAATCCTTGAACACATGGCGTGAAAGGTAGAGATCCACATACCCCTGAGATCGAGAAACTCACCCAGCCGCTCCTTCATCTCATTAGCGGCTTTATTAGTGAAAGTTATGGAAAGAATATTTGACGGATCAGTCCCCTGCTCAACAAGATACCCCACCCTGCGAGTAATCACCCTCGTCTTGCCGCTGCCAGCGCCTGCGATCACGAGCAGAGGCCCTTCAACATGCGTTATCGCCTCTTTTTGAGATTCAGTTACATTGTCTAAGATGTTCATGATTTTAATATTACACCACAGAATAGTCACGGGGAGACACTGATTTACTCATACTTCTCCTCACTTTTTCTGTGCAATCAAACTCACCACTGATTTCTGATCCGCTATCTCACCTTCTCTGTAATAAAGTATACGGAAATCTCCGAAGGAATCCAGGAGCTCGTTGTGCTTTAACAGATAGGCCGGGTTTTTGGGACCTGGTGCATCTTTCCCATATTTCAGCTGATCTATGGAATATGTCTCGAACATAACCATACCTCCCTTCTTCAGTCCTTCCTTGATTTGAGGTATGAGAGATTTCTGCGTGTAGTAAAAACAGGTAATGAGATCATACTGATCAGCGGATATCTTGTACTCTTCCAGATCAGCTGCAAATGCATTCAGTGCCACACCGCTTTCCCGGGCAAAAAGCTTGGCTTTCTCTATAGCTTTCTCAGAAATATCACAACCGTCTACGTCAAAACCATTCCCCGCGAGAAATACCGCATTTCTCCCTTCTCCCATAGCCAGAACCAGGGCCTTACCTCTAACCAGAATATCCAGTTTCTCCTTCAGAAACTTTAACGGTTCCTTACCGTATAGATATTCCCCGGTATCATAGCGTTTGTTCCATCTACTCTTATCTTCTTCACTGGCATTAATAATCTGGCCAAAACAGAAGAACAAGAGAGAGAGAATAGTTGTGGAAATTAATGTCATTTTCATACAAAATGGAACTGCTTATTCACAAGCGGGAAAGATATTATTGTTTGTTTGGAGAGATGATAATCTTGTTGAAACCAAGATTGATAAGCAAATACAGCCAGATGATAGATTCATCACTAGTTAAAATTACCTGGTACGACGTCTAAAACTCCGGCACATTGACTTTCTGCCTCAACTCTTCTGCATTTTTTAACATCTTTGCCTGTCGCTCCTTAATTGACAATGGATCTAGTTCAACTAAATTATAGCTTAAAACCTGATCATCTTTAATTTTGAATGGCCATACTAATTCGGAGAAAAAGTCGATAGGGAATATTTCGTAAACAGGTGCCTTTATCTTTTCAAATACTATTGTTCGTTCATGGGTAAGTGCGCCATCCTCATCCTTTCTCTCTATCATTATTTTTCTGGTGCCATAAAATGTAAATGGCATTGAAACAGGGCTTTCTCCAATAAGTTCATCATCAACATATACCAACGCATTACTGGGATTTGTTTTAACAGTTATAGACCTGGTTACACAACCGGAAAAAGCAAAAACTGCAGCGACGAGGATCAGAAGATGGAAGGATCGTATCGTTTTTATCATGACAATGTTTACCCTATAAACTGCAAGTTAAAAATATTTTATAAATTTTTCGTCTGTTTATCAGGTATCTAAATCTCTTATCCATATGGATGGAGAATCAAGAGAAACTAATTCGCCCTGGCCCTGCAAAAACTATCCCCTTTTTCTATCATGAGGATAGAACAATGCCGCTTCAGGCGCAGTATAGGAATGTAAATCATGGACTGACCCTTCCCCCTGAGCAGAAGGTGACCTGGCTTCAAAAGCAAGGGTGCCATCATAAATCCCGTTATGCAGATCTTTTATTGTCCTGTAACCAATAGTTTGCATTGCATGCAATAAGCTCTTAATAATATACTCACCAAAATGAGCAACTGAGCCTTTATCAACTACCGTACCCGATACACCCTGAGCAATCTTAATCTTATCGTCACTTGAATAGTATCTCTTGTCACCACCTTTATCCATTGCCTCTAAAGATGCCATGCCTCTATATTTTTTTAGCCTGACTCCGCTTTCGTAATAGTAGTCACCCGGGGCTTCATTCGTACCAGCAAGCAATGAGCCAAGCATTACGTTACTTGCGCCTAATGAGAGTGCCTTGACTATGTACCCTATGTTGGCGACCCCTCCGTCCGCGATTACCGGTATTCCTGCATACTCTCTCGCAAACTTTGCACAGTGGTAAACCGCAGATCCTTGAGCCCTTCCAACAGCCATTGTATCCTGTGTGATACAGATAGAACCTGCTCCCATACCTATGCGAAGGCCATCTACACCTTTATCAATAAGCGATTTACATTGTTTTGCCGTTACAACATTTCCACCGATAACATCTATTTCCGGATAACTTTTCTTTATATACTCTATCATATTATACTGGTAAATTGAGTCACCCTGAGAGGCATCAATCACTACCACATCCACCCCGGCATCTACTAATTCTTTGAGTCTCTCCTTGTCTTCATCTCGTGTTGAAATTGCAGCTCCAACCAATAGCTGTTTTTCTTTATTCTTTGAAGCTAAAGGAAAATCCTTATTTTTTAACAGATCCGACCTGCTCATTAAGGACACCAGACGGCCGTTTTTGTCCACTAAAGGCAGCTTGCCTTTCCTGGACTCTTTGAGTATTTTATTCCCTTCCATAAGAGAAATACCCGCAGTTGCCGTAATAAGCTGGTCAACCATAACTTCTCGCAATTTCTTTGTTCTATCTAATTCAAAATCTATATCTCTCCGCGTAACGATACCTATTAATTTAGTTTTTAATGTCCCGTCTTCGGTTATTGGTATACCGGAAAACCCGTATGTCTCTTTAATATCATCAACATCTGAAATTGTATTTTCAGGACTGAGAGTTACCGGGTCGGTAATGAAGCCATTTTCAAATCTTTTTACCTGTCTTACTTCTCTGGTCTGTTCTTCAATTGTGTTGTTGTAATGTATTATGCCAATCCCACCCAGAAGGGCCAGATAGATGGCCATTTTTGACTCCGTTACCGTATCCATCGGAGAACTGACAAGTGGTCTTTTTATCTTCAGATTCCTTGTAAGATTTGTTTCCAGATCAACATCTTCTAAAGAGAAACCGATATGACCCGGCAACAGGATAAAATCACTATATGTCGTCCCCCCGCCGTCTCCGAAGAACTCTTCCGCACTAAATCCATTTTCTGGCATTTTTTATCACCTATAATAACATGTAAGGATCCACATCTATCATCATCTGGACCTTTTTTGAATTTCTATTTTCGTTTTCAATACTCTTTAAGATCGTGTGCAGGTTTTTAAAGCTATCCGCCTTCACGATTAAGTGCCACCTATAGTTGTCTTTAACCTTAACAATCGGTGCTGGCGCGGGACCTAAAATACCAACTTTGTCTTTACGCAAACCGGCCAGAAGCGAACCATTGGACAATTTTATTGCATTCATTAACTTTTCTGCAATATCCGAGGCCTTCTCTTTTACATCCTGATCCGTTTTCCCACGTAAGACAACTCTGGCCAATCTTCCATATGGAGGATAATAAAGTTGCTTTCTATATTCAAGTTCTTTTTTGGCAAAACCGTCATAGTCATGTAAAGCAGCATGCGTAATACTATAATGCTCCGGATTATAGGTCTGAACGATAACCTTTCCTCCTTTTGCACCTCTTCCCGTTCTACCTGCTACCTGGCAAAGCAATTGGAACGTTTTTTCGCTTGCCCGAAAATCAGGCAGATTGACAATCGTATCTGCAGAAAGGACTCCAACTAAAGTAACATTTGGAAAGTCGAGCCCTTTTGCTATCATTTGAGTGCCTAAAAGGATATCTATATCACCTCGTCGAAAAGCACTTAGGGCCTTTTCGTGAGAATCCCGCCCCCTCATTGTGTCACCATCCATCCTCAGGAGATTGTGCCTGGGAAATCTAGCCCTGATCAACTCCTCCATTCTCTCCGTACCAAAACCCGTAAAACGGATACCTGGAGCACAGCAATCAGGACAATCTCTGGGAACAGCTTCTTCCGCAAAGCAATAATGACATATTACCGCATCTTTCTTTTTATGGTAAGTAAGAGAGATGTCGCATCTTTTGCATTTTAGTACAAATCCACATCTTCTACAACTTATAAAAGGTGAAAATCCACGTCTGTTTAAAAGCAACAGCACCTGCTCTTTTTTAGAAAGGCATTTCTTCATGCTAAGTTCAAGATAATCTGATATCGGCTTCTGCCCTTTACCACCGAATATCTCACGTCGCATATCAATTACTTCCACTCTGGGAAGAGGTTTATGCCCAACCCGATTCTTCAGAGTGACACATTCATACTTACCAATATCTGTGTTATGGAAACTCTCAAGAGAAGGTGTAGCGGAACCGAGTACAACCACCGCATTTTCATATGCCGCCCTGACGACACTCACATCGCGAGCGTTATAACGCGGAGAAGTGTCCTGTTTGAACGTATTCTCATGTTCTTCGTCAATTACGATAAGTCCCACATCTTCTAAAGGAGCAAATATTGCCGAACGGGCTCCAACAACAACATCCGCATTGCCATTCTTAATTTCCCACCATTGATCACTTCTCTGTCGCTCAGTCAAACGGCTGTGCAGGACGGATACTCTATCAAAACGTGATTTGAACCTTTCAATAGTTTGTGGCGTCAGGGATATTTCAGGGACCAGAACAATCGCCTTCATCCCCAAAGCAACCACTTCTGTGATCGCCTGAAGATAGACCTCTGTCTTGCCACTTCCTGTAACGCCCTTCAGTAAAACGACACTATGCTTCTTTTCTCTTATTTTTTTCTTAATAAGTCTGATTGCTACTTCCTGCTCTTCGGTTGAAGAGAAATGAGATGTTTTCTTGAAGTGTTTTCCTGCAAAGAGGGGATCGCTTACTTCTATTTTATCAAGGGTTATAAAGCCTCTATCTCGAAGCCTGTTAACACTATCCATTTTGCACTTGCTGATACTTGCCAATTCCGAAAATGTTATCTCTCCCACCTCAGCAAGAACCTCCAGCACCCTTGCCTGTTTTGGCGCTCTCTTCTTGATTGTGGAAATCATCTCCTCTACAGAGATTCCATCTTTACATAATTTTATAACGTTTATTGTCCTGGATTTAATACCCCTCCTTACCACAGATGGTAGAAAGGATTCCAGAGCTTCACCCAAACCGCAAAAATAGAAATTAGCCATCCATTCCGCAACTGCTAACATTTTGGAATTCAAGATAGGCGTTGTGTCGATTACGTGTATTATGTCCTTTAGCGTCTTTACGTCTGATATATTGGTTAACCCGACACAATACCCAACAACGGTTCTTCTCCCGAAAGGCACCTTAACCCTTTTACCGATTTCTACCTGATTTACTAAAGATGGTGGGATTTTGTAGTGAAATTTTTTATTGAGAGGGATATCCAGGACAACTTCGGCAAACTTTCCATAAGCCATTGCAATATAAGCCCTTACAAATATTTTAAATCGTAATAATATTGCAGAATAGTATCACATTTATAATAAAGTGTCAAGATAAGCATCGGTATGGAAGCATATTATCCTTGCTTTACTGTACCAATATTTCTATAAAATATTGTCTCTAAGGGACTTCTTTATGTGCGCAAGCATAGGCCTTATAACGCGCTCACGTCTCAAAAGAAAAATAATATTATTCCTCTATGCCTTGTTTTAACCAAACGACACTATGAAGATAGTTGAATGGCATGTCATAACATTCTCAATTGCTATGTTTGCAGCAGCAACAGGAATCTTCATTTATTTGCCATCTATCAGCAACATATCTATCAGTAGTATTAAAAGTGAAGCTCCAGTTACCATTGCCATTAACATTGATGAATTGTGCAGGGTAGACGTAAAAGAGAACAAATGGGAATATGTAGTGTTACATCACAGCGCGACTAACGAAGGAAGTGCAGATAACTTTGACAAATATCACAGAGAGAAAAAAAAATGGAAGCACGGTTTAGCCTATCATTTCGTAATCGGCAACGGTAACGGTTCCGGCAATGGTGAGATTGAAGTGGGCGATAGATGGAAGAAACAGATTCATGGTGCGCATACTGCCAATATGGACCTTAATCGAATCTCTATCGGCATCTGCCTTGTTGGAAATTTTGAAACTGATGAACAGCCTACAAACAACCAGATAGAATCTCTCATAAGCCTGGTCGCCTATTTCTCTGAAAAATATCACATCCCTAAATCACGCATCGTCAAACATAGCCAGGTTCTTCAAAAAGGTACCGCATGTCCCGGCAAAAACTTTCCCTATAAACAACTTATTAGTGAAGTAAGCGCTTTACAACCGCTGTAAAACCAATATACAGCTTAGTGATGGTTAATCAAGCGGAGCAGCCCCATCTATCCACCTCTTTATCCGTTATCAAATAAGACATTTATTTTACTTGCCAATTCTAATAACTTAAAAGGTTTTTTAATGATTAAATCTATATTCAAAGCATTTTCATCTACAGATGCAAGCATTTCGTTACTACCCGTGACAATACCAATCTTTGGCACTTTATCTAACTCTTTTAGCGCCTTTATTACATCATATCCGGTTGCATCAGGCATGACCAGATCACATAACACAAGGTCAAAATCTTCTTTTTTTGTTAACTCAATAGCCTCAGCTCCATTGTCAACAGTCTTAACTGTATGACCCGCTCTTGAAAAAAATGTATCCAGTATGTTGCATATCTCTTTTACATCATCTACTACAAGGATACTGAGTCCCTTAGCCATTGTACCCCTGGAAAATCTTGATGATAGTTTCTGTTGTTCAATTTCATTCTTAATCGGGATACTCAGGGTTAACATTGTACCCTTTTCCTTCTCGTTTTCTACCTCTATCTTACCGCCATGTCTCGTTATTATACTGTGGGTGATACCCATACCCAGCCCGGTTCTTTGTGGCCTTCTTGTAGTGAAGAATGGGTCGAATATTTTTCTCTTTGTCTCTTCGGTCATACCTTCACCTGTATCAGAGATGCTTGCAAACACCCTTCTCTCATCACTCCATGTACTGAATGAAATTCGACCGCCTTCAGGCATCGCATCCAGTGCATTGTTTATTATATTTATGAATACCTCTCTCAACTCTGTAGGAGCACAAAACACCTCAGGAATCTCTTCCAAGCCCTCCTTGTCTATTTGATATTTTATCTCCCCAGGAAGGGATATATTCTTCCGCCCTGGTATTATAAAATCTATAGTCTGAATTATTAATTGATTTAAATCAAAAAAGATGTACTTGGATGTGTCTTCATCTGATTTGGCGATCGTAACCATGCTTCTAACTATTCCAGCGCCCTTATCGCTCGCCTTCTTAATACATCGTAATCCTTTATTTAATTCCTCTTCATCTTCATAACCTTCTTCCAGCATCTCCGCACTACCATGAACAACGGCAAGAATGTTATTAAACTCATGGGCAACTCCAGATACTACTGTTCTCAAGGAATTCATTTTCTCTGACTGTAACAACTCCTCTCTTCTCTTCTCACATTCGACAACTTTTTGCAAAACCAAAATATAAAAAAGTGGGTCGCCATTTGTGTCTTCCACAGGTATTGCAACTGTATATTTCAGGCATAATGTGCCATCTTTTTTTCTCAGGCAGAGCACTCCCCTCCACTCTTCTCCAGAAGCAATTTCGTCCCTCATCTCCTTAAACACTTCAGGCATATTTTTATCAGACTGCAAAAGGCTAATGCCCTTCCCTATGATTTCGCTGGATGTATAGTCGATTGTCTGAGAAAATTTGTTATTTATGAATTCAATATTCCCTTCGATATCAATTATCATAATAATGTGTGGATTGTGATCAATTGCCAGGAATAACCTGCGAATCCTCTCCTCTGCCTGTTTTCTCTTTTGTTCCAGGCCTTTTCTATAAAGGGCAATCTCAATATTTGCCTTTATTTCGCTTTCTCTAAATGGCTTAACAATATACCCGAATGGTTCCGCCTGCATCGCCCTGTTTACAACTTTATCATCCGCATACGCAGTCAGGAATATAATCGGAATGTCCATTTCCTCCTTTATCATCCTGGCAGCATCAATACCATCAAGCTTTCCCTCCATAACTATATCCATGAGAATTAAATCGGGGCAGAGTTTTCGGGCCATACTCACAGATTCTTCTGCCGAAGAGGCGGTCCCCACTACATCATATTTCATGGACTGTAAATGGTCCTCCAATTGCATAGCAATAACCGCCTCATCGTCTACCACCATTAGCCTTCTCATGAGTCCTCCTTTAGATATTTAAATTCTACAGTAAACTCTGTTCCCCTGTTCCTTACGACCCTGATTGTACCATGTAATTGCCTATATACAATATTTCTGATTAATCTTAATCCTAAACTATTAACATTTTCCATATCAATCTTCTCAGAAATGCCGACCCCATCATCTTTGATTTTTATAAGAATTGCTCCTTCGTTTGACTGCTGCATGAAGATACTGATTAGCCCATGCTGTCTATCTATGTAAGCGTGTTTCAGGGAGTTGGAAATCAACTCGTTTAGTACCAGTGCGCAAGGAACTGCAAGTGTCACCGGTAGATACACATTTGCAGACTGGATATCCAGTGTAATTGTCTTCTCTTTTGAACATATTCTTAACAGATTTTCGGATAGTTCATGGATATGCCTTTGCATGTCTATCTCGTCAAATCGCTCACTTTCATAGAGTTGTGAATGGACAAGAGACATAGCATTGACTCTGCTACGTGCTCCTGCAAACAGTTCAATCGTCTCCTGATCCTGTGTCTGCATACTGCTCATATCGAGCAGGCTTGAAATTATCTGGAGGTTATTCTTGACCCTGTGGTGGACTTCCTCCAGAAGCACCTCTTTCTCTTTAAGAGATGCCATTATTTTTTCATTTGCCTGTTTTGCGACTGTTATGTCCTTATCCACACCGCGATATCCTAGGAGCCTGCCTTCATTGTTCAACATAGGAACTCCGTTTGTAAGAAGACAAACCTTACTACCGTCCTTGGCAACATTCCAGTTCTCCAAATCCACAATGGGCCTCTTGCTTGCTGAAATTTCCAAAAATATCTCAGCCACTCTGGCAGATTCCTCTGGCGACATCAAGTCAAACGGGGTTTTCCCCAGTAATTCGTTTTGATCATACCCCAGTATCTTTTTTACAGAACTGGAAGCGTATATGTACTTACCCTGGGCATCTACCTCCCAGACCCAATCAGACATACTTGTAGCAACATCTCGGTAACGGTCCTCCGATTGCTTTAAATTATACTCTACCTGCTTGCGCTTGGTAATATCTCTAATCATTCCACAGAGCACCTTCCGCCCCTTATATGTAAATGAACTGGTAGAAATCTCCGTAGGAAAAACAGTTCCATCCTTTTTTCTATGGTAACGTAAGAGGATTTTATGAAGTTTTCCGACAATTACCTCCTGGATCTGTTTCTCCGAAACTTCTACCTCAGCAGTAATATCCGTATGCTTCATATTGAGAAATTCTTCACGTGTATAGCCATAGAGTTCTTCGCAGGCTTTATTGACATCAATGAATTGTCTTGTCCCTGAATCGAACACCATAACCGCATCAGTTGCCGTAGATATTATCTGTCTGTACTTCTCTTCGCTTTCGAGAATAGCCGTCTCTGCCTGCACACGCCTAACGTTCTCATTTAATAGTTTCAGATTTTTTTCATTCAGTTTTGCAGTACGTTCGGCCACACATTGTTCGAGATATTTGTTGAACAACTTCAGTTTTTCTTCTATCTTCTTGCGTTCAGTGATGTCCTCTTTAACCGCGACAAAATTGGTGATAATGCCTTCTTCATTTTTGACTGGAGATATAGATACAGATTCCCAATAAAATTCTCCATTCTTTTTTTTATTGCAAAATTCTCCGCGCCACTCTTTACCTGACGTAATGGTCTTCCATAAACATTCATATACTCCCGGTGGGGTTTTATCTGTTTTTAAAATGCGTGGATTCTGCCCAATGGCCTCTTTGGAAGTGTAACCTGTTAGTTGAGTAAATTTCGGATTGACATATTCAATGTTGCCTTCAATATCCGTAATCACAATCGTACTGGGACTTTGTTCAACTGCACAGGATAATGTTTTGAGTTGCTCCTCTAAATGGTTGTTCTCTGTGCTACTTTTTTGCCAGCCAGAATTATTCAATGCGTTTGAGGCAGACGAAATAAATTGTGATAACTTGTCGAACAAAGTCTGAAGTGGTTTTTGCATATAAACCTTTTTCCTATATATTATCGAGAAAGATTCGGATTATCATGAAAAGGCTAATCTATTAAAGATATCATTATATCCATCACATTAGTCATTGTCGGACCAGTAACTATATGCTCCCCGGTCTTTTTGAAAAAGTTATATGAGTCATTCCTGCTTAAAAACTCTTCCGCGTTCAAGTTGAATTTTTTTCTGGCATCTTTACAGGTATTAGAATCAACTATTGCGCCGGTGGCATCTGTCGGTCCGTCTGTACCATCAGTACCCGCACTCAAAATCACTACGCCTTCAAATCCTTCGATTTCCATCGCAGCAGAGAGTGCAAATTCCTGATTTCTACCACCCTTTCCTTTACCCCTTATCGTAACGGTTGTTTCGCCTCCTGCAATTATACATGCGGGTTTGGAGACAGGTGTACCGGTTCGACTAACCTCTTTGGCAATCGCTGCAAAAAACTTAGCAACGTCCCTGCTTTCACCTTCCACCAGAGAGGAGAGAACTATCGTATTATATCCCAGATCTTTAGCTCTCTTTTCCGCTGCATTCAATGCTATTTTATTGGAACCTACAATTACGTTTTGAGTGTTATCAAATATCTTATTACCGTGTTCAGGAGTTTCTTCGATTTCCCCAATCTTCCCGCTCCCGAGAAACCCGCAAACGCTATTCGAAATTTTCTCTTCTAAAGAATATTTCTGAATTATTGAATAGGCATCTTCAAAAGTGCTTCCATCCGGTACGGTAGGGCCAGATGCTATAATATCCATCGGGTCTCCGACTACATCAGAGAGCATAAGTGTGATA